>UMHO01004020.1_pt1 | contig 230498 bp, 187 predicted proteins | sample 1965561 | NCBI WGS metagenome assembly UMHO01 (sample SAMEA4836102, study PRJEB28245) | human gut metagenome | biome: gut microbiome; material: fecal sample | place: Denmark | collected 2008 | reverse complement strand
TTAAACGAACGTCTATTGAAACACTTTTTGTTTTCAATGCCCTCGTTTAAAGGCTATTATAATAAATAACTATTTTCTGCCTCTCCTTCTGTGATAGTGGAGGGTCATTAAATAACATGGATGCACTGAATTTTTCATTAAAATCCGCATTACATAACTTGACCGGGAGGTATGCTTCGCTACTCCGGTGTCCCCAAAGAACATCCTGACGTGAACGACATGACAACATCCGCATCTATCGAGTCTTCGATGGAGCGCTCTCAATCTATCCTATCTTCTTCCGCTTTGAACTGGTATGCCTTGCGTATCACTTACGGGCGTGAATTGGCTTTGCAGGAGTACCTCAATTCGGAGGGGATCGAGAATTTCATCCCCATGCACTACGAATATACCATTAAAAACGAGCGTCGGGTTCGTAAGCTTGTTCCCGCAGTTCATAATCTGGTTTTTGTCCGTTCCTCGCGTAGTTGTATCGATGCCATCAAAGAGAGCAGGAGCGCCACGCTTCCTATCCGTTACATTATGGATCGTGAATATCATCGTCCCATCATCGTTCCTGATTCCCAAATGCGTAATTTCATGGCTGTCTCTGCGAATTATGATGAATCCCTGCTTTATTTCGAACCTTCTGAGTTGAACATCCGCAAGGGTACCCGTGTGCGTATCACCGGGGGGCTTTTCGAGGGGGTGGAGGGCGAGTTTGTCCGTGTCCGCAATGACCGTCGTGTCGTAGTCACCATCGAAGGGGTTATGGCTGTCGCCACCACCTTTGTCCATCCTTCATTGGTCGAACCTGTCACCGAAAAATAACATAACAAGATATGAACTATTTAGAATCAGAAATCTCCGCTCTTTATGCTTCTGCTCATGAACTTTGCTATCTGGGCATGGACGGTCGGCCGATCTACAGTGATCAATTCACCCGTCTGAATCGTGATGTTTTTTCTCAGGCTAATGCTTTGTACGATAAGCATGGTGATAGTGATGAAGAAGAGGCCCGGTTGTGTCTGTCGCTCCTGATGGGATATAATGCGACTCTCTATAATAACGGTGACAAGGAGGAGCGTATCCAACATATTCTGGATCGTTGCTGGGATGTACTGGAACATCTGCCTGCCTCTCTGTTGAAAGTCCAACTGCTGGTTTATTGTTACGGAGAGGTTTTCGATGAGGAATTGGCCCGGGAAGCTCAGGCTATCATCGATACGTGGCAGGACAGAGAGTTGTCGGAAGAGGAGCGTGAGGTGATGGAACGCCTGAAGGATGTGCAAGAGAATCCGTATCCTTGGAGTGAGGTGGAGTGATTTCGATCTAGTAATTTAATTTTAATAAGTATATTGATGAAAGGTATTGTCTTGGCCGGTGGTTCGGGCACTCGCTTATATCCGATCACCAAAGGAGTCAGTAAGCAGTTGCTTCCGATATTTGATAAGCCGATGATCTATTATCCTATCTCTGTACTCATGTTAGCAGGGATTCGTGAAATATTGATTATCTCCACTCCATACGATTTATCCGGCTTTCAACGTTTGCTGGGTGACGGTTCTGACTTTGGAGTACAATTTGAATATGCGGAACAACCTTCTCCTGATGGTTTAGCACAAGCTTTTATTATTGGTGAGAAGTTTATAGGCGGTGATTCTGTATGCCTGATTTTGGGTGATAATATTTTTCATGGTAATGGCTTTTCGGCTATGTTAAAAGAGGCAGTCCGTGTTGCTGATGAAAAGCAAAAGGCAACAGTGTTTGGTTATTGGGTGAATGATCCGGAGCGTTATGGGGTTGCGGAGTTTGATAAAAGAGGTAATTGTCTTTCCATTGAAGAAAAGCCGAAAGTGCCTAAAAGCAATTATGCCGTTGTTGGACTTTATTTTTATCCTAATAAGGTTGTGGAAGTTGCTAAGAACATAAAACCTTCTGCCCGTGGTGAGTTGGAAATTACAACTGTGAATCAGTATTTTCTGAAAAAAGAACAATTGAAAGTACAGACCTTGGGGCGTGGTTTTGCTTGGCTCGATGCAGGCACACATGATTCCCTTTCAGAAGCAAGTACCTATATTGAGGTACTCGAGAAGCGCCAGGGCCTCAAAGTAGCATGCTTAGAAGGTATCGCATACCGCCAAGGATGGATTACCGAAAAGCGTATGCGTGAGCTTGCTCACCCAATGTTCAAGAGTCAGTATGGTCAGTACTTACTAAAGGTAATCAGTGAAGTTAAACAGACTGGAAGTGCTAATTTAAACTAAAATAAGTTGTGTGGATTTATTGTGTTTTAAGATAACCGCACATTGATTCTATACGTCTTTGTATTTTTGATTAAGCAAATATTATGACCAAAATATTAGATTGTACACTTCGTGATGGTGGTTACTACACGAACTGGGATTTTAATGATAACACTGTGGATGCGTACATTCAGGCAATGAATGTGCTTCCTATTGATTATCTGGAGTTGGGTTACCGCAATAACCCCACAAAGGAGTATATGGGTGAGTTCGGTTACTGTCCTGTGAGTGTATTGAAACATATCCGTCAGAACTGCACCAAGAAGTTGGATGTAATGCTCAATGAGAAGTGCACGCGTCCTAAGGATTGTAGTGCACTCTTGAAACCTATCGTGGGACTTGTAGATATGATCCGCATCGCCATTGACCCAAAGAACTTTGATCGTGCTGTAGTGCTTGCAAAGGCTGTAAAGGCAATGGGCTTTGAGGTGGGTTTTAATGTGATGTACATGAGTAAGTGGCAGACAGAATATCCTGAGCTCCTCACCAAGTTGGGTATGCTTGATTCGTTTGCCGACCTCTTCTGTATGGTGGATAGCTTTGGTGGTGTAACTCCAGAGGATGTGACCAATATCGTGAAGGTGGTACGCGATAATACAAAGTGTCCTATCGGATTCCATGGTCACAACAACCTTCAGTTGGGTCTTATCAACACAATTACGGCTATGAAACTCAATGTGGAGTATGTAGATGCCACCATTCTTGGTATGGGGCGTGGTGCCGGTAACCTTAACATGGAATTGCTGCTAACCTACCTCAATGCACACGAGGGTATGCAAGTGGATTTCAATGTATTGGGTGATGTGATTACCGCATTTACTCCTCTTCTGGAGAAGCACCAGTGGGGCACCAACCTTCCTTATATGTTGGCAGGTGCCAACCGCATTCCACAGAAGGAAGTTATGGATTGGGTTACTAATCGTGTTTACTCTTTCAATAGTATCGTGCGTGCTTTGGAGAACCGAAAGAATAATGTAGTTGATAACGCTCAGTTCCCACGGCTCAATGTTGAAAGGAAGTTTGATAAGGTGCTTGTGATTGGTGGAGGTAATAATGCTGTTGAACACAAGGAGGCTATCAAAGAGTTTATTGCTCAGGAGAAGAATATTGCTATTATTTTCGCAACTGCTCGTAATGCAAAAGCATATCAAGATATAACGATTCCTATTTACTACATACTTGTAGGCAATGAGGGAAGAAGACTGACTGCCAATGTGGGTGAAAGCAAGTTCAACGGCACATGCGTTCTTCCTCCTTATCCTCGTACGATGGGTACGGAGGTTCCTGCATACGCAGAGAAGAATACGGTTGAACTGTCAGCTGTTGTCTTTACCGATCAGTACAAGGATTCTGTAACCACTATCGCACTCCAGTTGGCTATGAATCTGACCGATGGTGGAATCTTTGTTATCGGTTACGATGGCTACCCTGGAAATGTGCTTTCTGAGAAAGAGGTTTCCCTCACTAACGAGAACAAAACTATTTTCAACGCATTTAAGGAGGCGAGGGGTGAGCAGCTGAAGTCGCTTACTCCATCGCTATACAGGGATCTTGAAGTTGTATCAGTATATCAATACATCTAAATTATGGCTAAAGAAAAAGTATCGTTCTATCTTCCAACGCGCAAAGGTAGTGAACGGGTTTTCAATAAGAACACCTGTCCTTTTGCGGATATTGAGGGCGGTTTGGTAGAGAACAAGGTTAAGCAGTTGCTCGATACAAAACTCATTGACGAGATTATTTTCTCTTCTAATGATGAGACCTGTATGACTATAGCTGAAAAGTTCAAGGATAGCCGCTTGAAGATTATTGAGCGTCCAACCGAACTTTGTTTGTCAAGTACAAATCTGCAGGATCTGATTTGTTATGTGCCAACAGTTACAGATGCAGAACATATCCTTTGGGGGCATGTGACTACTCCTCTCTGTGGTGCTAATCAGTATGATGCTGCCATTAAGTTGTATTTTGATAAGCTAGATGAGGGTTATGATTCTCTCGTGGGGGTAACAGAATTGAAGAATTTCCTTCTAAATCGCAAGGGTAAGCTCATCAACAATACTTCCGACATCCCTTGGCCTCGTACACAGGATCTGGAGGCACTCTATCCTATCAACCACACCATGTTCCTTGCAAAGCGTGAGGTTTATACAGAGCAGAAGAACCGTATTGGTAAAAAGCCACTCCTTCACATCATGGACGAACTCCATTCGTTCGACATTGATTGGCCGGATGACTTCACTATTGCGGAAATTATGTATAAAAATATTTACGGTCGGAAGTAATGGCAAAGATAGTAACCTTCGGAGAGGTCATGGTGCGCTTGGGTGCACCTGACTATCTCAAACTCATTCAAGCGGATAAATTTGATGTAAGTTATGCAGGAGCCGAGGCAAATGTGGCTGTCAGCCTTGCAAACTATGGTATGCAGACCGATTACGTGACCTGTCTGCCAGATAATCCTATTGCAGAACGTTGCATCATGGATCTTCGTGGACATAAGGTAGGCGTTGATCACATCCAGCGTTCAGGAAAGCGTATGGGTATCCTTTATTTGGAGACAGGTAGTAATGCACGTCCTTCAAAGGTATATTACGATCGTGAGGATAGCTCTATTGCAACCGTTCAGCAAGGAAGTATCAACTGGAAGAAGATTCTTACTGGGGCTGATTGGTTCCATTGGACAGGTATCACTCCAGCACTCTCTGAGAATGCTGCAGCTGAGTGCTTGAAGGCTATCAAGACCGCTAACAAGTTGGGTATTACCGTTTCATGTGACATCAATTACCGTGGTAATCTTTGGCGCTATGGCAAAACTGCTGCAGAGGTCATGCCAGAGATGGTAGCGGGTTCTGACATCATCCTTGGCAACGAGGAAGATTGCGAGAAAGTGTTCGGAATCAAGCCCAAAGACTTTGATGCAGAAAAGACCAATGGAGCTGTTAACCAGAGTGTATTCCGTTCTGTTTGCGAACAGATGGTGCAGAAGTTCCCTTGTTGCAAGAAGATGGTTGTCACTCTCCGTGGTGCTATCAATGCAAATCACAATACCTGGGGTGGCGTTCTCTTCGATGGACAGAGCCTTATTGAAAGCCGTAGATACGACATTACCGACATCGTGGATCGTGTTGGTGGTGGCGATAGCTTCATGGGTGGTCTGATCTTCGGAATGCTTCACTATCAAGACGATAAGAAAGCCCTTGAGTTTGCCACAGCAGCCAGCTGCCTGAAGCATACATTGAAGGGAGATTTTAATTGGGTAACTGTTTCTGAAGTTGAGAACCTAATGGGGGGTGATGTTTCGGGAAGAGTAAAGAGATAGTCTTTCTTAGATGAGTAATATTGTGTCTGATAATAAAAGAATAGCAAGAAATACAATCATGTTGTATATAAGGTTGCTTGTGATGATGGCAGTAACTTTTTATACATCTAGAGTTGTTCTACAGGTACTGGGTATCTCTGATTTTGGTCTTTACAATGTCATCTGTGGAGCAGTTACACTTTTTGCGTTTATAAATGGATCAATGTCTGGATGTACACAAAGATTTCTTAGCATAGCTATAGGTAAGAATGATTCAGGTCTATCTAAAAAGACTTTTGGAGTGGCATTAACACTCCATACCGGCATTGCAATATTTTTCTTTATTGTAATGGAAATAATAGGTTTTTTCCTAATTGGTTATGTATTGAATATACCGGAAGGACGATATGATACTTCATTTTTTATATATCACATATCTTTGCTAACGTTTTGTGTAAATTTTCTTTGCGTGCCATTTGAGGCAGCGATAATTGCTCATGAAAGAATGGACTTTTATGCATACCTTAGCATATTTGATGTTTTGGCAAAATTGGGTATTTTGTATCTACTTCGACTATTCCCTTCAATTGATAGTCTCCGTTTATATAGTATTCTATTGTTGCTCGTCGCATCATCCCTATGGACAATTTATGTTATTTATAGCTGCAGGAAATTTGAAATGTGTTCTTTAAGATTTTCTACAGAGAAGGAACTACTTAAAGAAATGACATCTTACACGTTTTGGAATACCCTAGGCCATGTGTCATATATTATATCTACACAAGGTTATAATATAATTTTTAATATTTTCTTTGGTACTACTATTAATGCAGCTAGAGGTATTGCTGTACAAGTAAGTGGAGCTGTTAGCAAATTTACCCAGAACTTCCAATTAGCGTTTTTTCCTCAGATTGTAAAATTATATACAATGGATGAGAGAGAGAAAATGCTGAATCTTGTGATGAATGCAACCATCTTCTCCTTTTATTTAGTTTTATTTTTTGGCATCCCTCTATTTCTTTGTATAGATTTCGTTCTTGATATTTGGCTTACGGAAGTTCCAGAATACACATCATTATTTGTTAAAGTACTACTCGTGCAGATTCTTATTTCTTCACTAGATGTTTCTGCAGATCGAGCTGTTGTCGCTACTGGTCGTGTAAAGTCAATGAATCTTCTAAATACTTGTAACCAAATATTCTTTCTGGTTGTGTCATACATTATACTCAAGATGGGCATTGATATTATGATAGTTATGCCAATAATGATATTACCAACAATTGTCCTATATGCTTACACATTGTTTTTACTTAAGAGATATTTGCAATTAGATATATTACTATATTGCAAAAGAGTATTTGTTCCGTGTGTCAAAGTGTTAATTCTATCATCTGCTCTACCGATTTTCTGTAATATATTCTTTCCTCGGGGTGTTTTGTATTCGCTTATTATGATAGGAATATGTGTGATAACAACGATAATATCAATATTGTATGGCTTAGGATCCGAAATGAGGGAAAAGTTGTTTGCTGTTATTAAAAATAAAATCAGATCATCATGACATTATCTATATCTGGAGTTGGCTATGCCGGAGCCGGTGCATATTTTGATTTACTTTGTGAGTTTAACGGTGTCGAACATACACCAAACCTATTTGAGTTAGGAATTTTATACGAACCTGATGGCGTTATAGATCTAGTTAATAAACTTAAGTATAATAATAGTAAAATAACATCTTATGTTCCAGTTAGAAGGTTCTTGAAAGTTTCGAAATTTTATACAGACTTTAGCTGGTACAAACCTTTTACAGGTTCATTTCTATATAAATATGCAGAGGCATTTGTCGGTAATCTTAACCCCATACACACAAGTGGTTATCAGTACTATGAACTAGCAAATTCTACGAAAATTGAGAGGGCGAAGGCATTTATCAATAATAGTCTGCTATCCAAATTTAATTGTCTTCTCAAAACAAAGTGGCAATTTTCTTTAGAGCGTGAGATGCCCATTTGCATGGATATCGAAAATATTGATATATATGCAAAAGAGTTTATGTGTTCTATTCTCAACGAGTTCCGTACCACAAAGAATCCACATTTGCTTATTAAGCATATATGTCCTCCTGATATGCCTGAGATTTGTTTGCCATATTTGCCAGATGACTTTCGTCATATATCTGTAAACCGAGATCCTCGCGACCTCTTTATATTGGGGCGTCTAAATAATACGAATGATTTTCCATGTCGTACAGTTCAAGAATTTGTTAAGTATTATAAGGCTATTAGAGATCGACAACAGCCTAATCCACAGGTGATGTTCGCTAATTTTGAGGATTTATGCTACAGATATGAAGAAACGGTCTCAATGGTTAAACAGTTTATAGCCAATAAGAACGGATGGAATAAGGGGCGATATTTTGACCCTTCGAAATCCGTCAACAACACTCGACTTGTCGAAAAATATCCGCAGTATCAATCAGACGTGTATTACATCGAAAAATCTATTCCACAATACTTATATAACTACAATAATAAGTAAGCATTATGACTATAAACGATTGTAGACTAATCGAGTTTCCTAGATTCTTGGATGCCCGGGGAAACCTCTCTTTTGCAGAAAACTTCAAGCAAGTTCCTTTTGAAATAAAGCGTATATATTGGCTTTATGATGTCCCTGGTGGTATTGCACGTGGAGGTCATGCTGAGATTAACAATGAAGAACTTATCATTGCACTTTCTGGTGCATTTGAGATTCTTGTTGATGATGGTAAGAAACAGAGAGCGTTTTCTCTAAATCGCTCATATTATGGTCTCTATATTCCTAAAGGTCTATGGCGTGAGATTAAAGAGTTCTCTACCAATGCAGTTGCCTTGGAATTTGGTAGCATACCATACGATGTGAATGATTATGTTCGCAATTATAACGATTTTCTGAAGTTTTGCAAGATTGCTCAGGATAATGCACAAGAAGGGGAACAGATAGCCTCAGCTCCAACGGCAGAAGGTCCAATAGTTTTACGCAACGTTTTCGACTGCACAATACTTGAATTAGACAAGCATCATAGTGACCGCAGAGGAAATCTTACAGTGGTGGAGAATGGCAAAACCTTACCATTTGACGTAAGGCGTACATACTATTTATATGATGTCCCAGGTGGTGAATCTCGAGGAGCTCATGCACATAGAGAATTGGAGCAACTGATAGTCGCAGTATCTGGTTCGTTTACTGTTACATTGGATGATGGTCATTGCAAGCGCTCTTTTTTTTTGAATCGACCATACCAAGGTCTTTATGTAAAACCGGGAATGTGGCGTACTCTCGAAGACTTTTCTTCAGGTGCTGTATGTATGGTGCTAGCATCGGATGTTTATAAGGTTTCGGATTATATTCGAACTTATGATGAGTTTATTCAGTTTCGTAAAGATTATGAATAAAAGCAAACGTTGGTCATGAAAAGAATAATCCTAACAGGCGGTTTGGGCGACAGATTACATCCGCTGACGGTTGCTATTCCGAAGCAACTGTTGCCAGTGTATGACATGCCGATGATTTATTATCCTTTGAAAATGCTTATAGTTTGGCGATGCTGTGAATGTACTTCTGGCTACTGCTGTATAAACTTCAAAAGAGCCATGAGAGTTCTTTGAACCTTATTGGAACAATCAGCGAGATGTTGTCAACAAACAGCATTTCGCTGAAATATGGTTTGTAAGGGACGACAATGTATTCTCAAATAGTGTCATCAAGTATACTGAAGACATTAAGACATCAGAACACAATCGCTATGAAATACTTGAAGTAAATAAGGCCTTCTTGGAAGAAAGCAAACTTCAAGTACAAACTATACAATCGTTGTGTGAATGGTACGATACAAATACACCAGACAATTTCCTATCTATTGCAAACAGTATGAAAACAACAAAGATAAAATAAATACATTATGGTAAATATACCTTTCCTTTCCCTCAAGGATGTAACCGCTCTTCACGGAGCAGAGATTAACGAAGCAGTTACACGTGTAGTAAACAACGGCTGGTATCTCCAAGGTAAGGAGAATGAGCTGTTTGAGAAGCACTATTCAGAGTTCATCGGATGTAAACATACTATCGGTTGTGCAAACGGTCTGGATGCACTCATCTGGATCTTCCGTGCCTACATCGAGATGGGCGTAATGAAACCCGGCGATGAGGTGCTCGTACCTGCTAATACTTATATCGCAACCACTCTTTCTATCACAGAGAACAGACTGGTTCCTGTCAGTATAGAGCCAAAGCCTAACACTCTCGAAATTGATGATGGCCTAATTGAGGCTGCCATCACTTCTCGCACCAAGGCTATCGCTATCGTACACCTCTACGGTCGTATCGCTTATACCGATAAGATTGGTGAGATCTGCAAGAAGCACAACCTCAAGCTCATTGAGGATTGTGCCCAGAGTCATGGCTGTAAGCATACCGATGGTCGCGTAACCGGTAATATCGGTGATGCAGCAGGTCACTCGTTCTACCCTGGCAAGAACCTAGGTGCTCTGGGTGACGGTGGTGCAGTTACTACCAACGATCCTGAGTTGGCAGCAGCTGTTCGTGCGCTTGCAAACTACGGTAGCCAATGTAAATATGTCTTCAAATATGCAGGACGTAACAGTCGTCTGGACGAGATTCAGGCAGCTGTATTGGATGTAAAATTGAAGTATCTTGTTGAGAATAACGCAAGGCGTAAGGCTGTAGCTCACTACTACTATGAGCAAATCAACAATCCTCTCATCACACTTCCTGATCTTCTTCCTGACGAGCAGAATGCATATCACTTGTTTCCGATCATCGTGAGTGGCAAGGAAAACCGCGACCGTCTGCACGACTATCTTGAGGAGAATGGCGTAGGTACCGTATGTCACTATCCTATCGCCCCTCACCAACAAGCGTGCTATGCTAAGGAGTTCTGGAATACTCCTCACCTCTCATTGCCTATCACCGAGCGTTTGGCTAATGAGGAATTGAGTTTGCCTATCGGCCCTACAATTACATTGGAAGAGGTGGCGCAGGTTGTTGAACTGATTAATAAATTTGAGTAAGATGAATAGAATAAATATTCTATTGATCACTTATAATCAGGAGAACCTAATTAGGAGAACCCTTGACTCTATTCTTTGTCAAAAAGAGTTTGGGATTAATAATATTGTGGTTAACGACGATTGTTCTAAGGATAATACTTGGGAAATCCTAAAAGAATATGAAGCTAAGTATCCCAATATTATGCGTATATATAAAAATAAAACAAATTTAGGTATTTACGCAAATGCATGGGAATTGTATATGCACAGAGGGGACGCTGATATTTATCAATTCCTTGATGGCGATGACGCTTTTTGCCCTGGTTTTTTTGAGGAATTACAGCATCAAATAAAAAACAATCATATTGATTTAAGTAAGTCAATTGCAATTTATTTCGATTGGAAAACAAAGATGCCGAACGGCAATGAAATAATTACGTCACAATCAATTGTAAAGAGCAATGATCATCCATTCAGTCATTGTATAAGAGGGAAAGTGTGTTTTAGAGGTGTCTCATATAGTAAAAGTGTTGTAGATGAATATGTTCCACCAGTTTTAGATAGAGGTCTAAATCTTGCCGAATATACTTACGATTGCCAGGGTATTAGGTTAGCTAAAGAAAAATTTTATTTCCCTTATGTAAGTACTGTGTATTATGCAGAAATTGGCGTGTCGACTAAATTGGATCAAAACACTAAGTACTATAATGAAGAGGAGATTGAAAAGTGGAAATACTATATAGAAACCGATGGATATGCCAAGTGCTCAAAAGATAAATATTGGATGAAGGCGAATCTATATAGAATGCGATTCAAAGTAAAGCATTGTGTCACAGATTATTTGAAATCAGTAATATACTTTATTATGGGTGTAAAATCATACGATTTACGTCCGATAAAAATAGCACAGTTTGTGTTCCCCAAAAAGCGCTATTTGAATCGCGATATTGAGATATAATATTGAAACATGCTAACATTTAAAGAACTCAAACGTAACCTCAAAAAAGACGTTTCCAACCTCCCAACCCTCAAGGTGTCGCTCCTGGGCGATACCGCTTCCCAATTTTTGGCAGTTGCCATCAAGGGTAAGGGCATTGAGCGCGGGTACAACATCGACCTTTTTGAGGCGGAATATAATCAGGTGGAACGTCAGGTGCTTGATCCCACAAGTGATCTTTATGCGCACAATGCGAAATATACAGTAGTGTTCCAATCGACTCACAAGTTGTTGGAGCAGTACTCACTCATGCCCGCTTCCGATTGGAGCACGCTGGCTGACGAGCGCATCAACTTCATCCGCATCATTTGCGAGAATGTCCAAGGTAAGATCATCTATTACAACTATCCGGAGATTGAGGATACCGTCTTCGGCTCTTATGCTAATAAGGTAACGGGGTCATTCTCATACCAGCTTCGTAAACTGAATTTTGAGCTGATGAACCTAACACAAGAGTACCCTAACCTTTTCATCTGCGATATTGCCAGCATCCAGAACAAGTTCGGTCGCGACTTCATGTTCGACTCTATTGTCTATGTCAGCACCGAGATGATACTCAGCATTGATGTTTTACCTTATGTGGCATCCCGCACCTTGGACATCATCGCGAGCATCGAGGGTAAGTTCAAAAAGTGCTTGATTCTTGACCTTGACAATACTGTTTGGGGAGGCGTTGTGGGTGATGCCGGATGGGAGAATATACAGGTTGGTCATGGCCTCGGGATCGGTAAGGTATTTTCTGAGTTCCAACAATGGGTGAAGAAACTTAAGAACCGCGGTATCATCGTTTGCGTATGTTCCAAGAATGATGAGAACAAGGCCAAAGAACCGTTCGAGAAGAATCCGGAGATGGTGCTCAAGCTAGATGATATCTCTGTCTTTGTAGCCAATTGGGAGAACAAAGTCGATAATATCCGTATCATCCAGAGCATCCTCAACATTGGTTTCGATTCGATGGTCTTCCTCGATGACAATCCTTTCGAGCGTAATATGGTCCGTGAGAACGTTCCTGGTGTGACTGTTCCTGAGCTACCTGAGGAACCGAGTGAATACCTTGAGTTCCTCTACACGCAGAACCTTTTTGAGACCGCATCCTACTCTTCTGCCGACAAGGAGCGTACGAAGCAGTATCAGGTGGAGGCACAACGTGTGGCAACCGCCAAAAAGTTCACTAACGAGGGTGATTTTCTCAAATCGCTCGAAATGGTCAGTGAGGTAAGCGGCTTCACCAGCTTCAATACCCCTCGTGTGGCGCAACTCTCTCAGCGAAGCAACCAGTTTAACCTCCGAACTGTTCGTTATACAGAAGATCAGATTATCGCTATAGAGAATGATCCAAAGCAGAAAGGCTTTGCCTTCACCCTCGAAGATAAGTTTGGTGATAATGGGCTGATTGCGGTGGTTATTTTACAGGATATTAGCGAAAATGTTTCCTCAACCTTGTTTATTGACACTTGGTTTATGAGCTGTCGCGTGTTAAAGAGAGGTATGGAAAATTTCACTCTCAACAACATCGTTGAGTACGCCAAAGCAAACGGCTTCAAGAAGATCGTTGGCGAATATCTGCCTACCCCTAAGAACGGAATGGTGGCAGAACACTATACTGGCTTGGGATTCATCAAACTGGAGGATACTGAAACTGCTCAATGGGTGCTGGATGTAGATAGCTATCAGAATAGAGAATGTTATATCAAAACAAAATAATATGGAATTTCAGGAATTTGTAGAGAAGTCGCAAGCACTCGAAATGACCTATCTTGTTACCCAAGAGGTATATGATGCATTTCAGAAGTGCAGCAACGATATGAATCCATTGCACACCAACGAGGAGTTTGCCAACCAGAAAGGTTTTCCCGAGTGTGTCATGTATGGAAATATCTTGAACGCTTTCGTATCACATTTTGTGGGTATGGCACTCCCATCACTTGACGTGATGATTCAGACGCAAGATATTCAGTTCCGCAAGCCGATATATCTTGGAGACGAAATCACCATTAAGGCTGCTCCAGAGGATGTAAGTGAAGCGGTTAAGATTGTTAATTTCAAACTGAAGTTCTATCGTCCAGCTGAGAAGAAACCAGAGTTGGTCGCAACTGGTCACGTACAGATAGGAATGTTACACGATAATTAAGCAACATGAATATACTTATTACCGGTGGCACATCCGGTTTGGGTAAGGCAACTGTTAAGTTGCTCCAGAAGGATGAACACCAAATTTATTTCAGCTATCTTGCCAACGAGCAGTTTTCGGCTGTTGCTAAGGAGTTGGAGGTTACCTATCCGAATGTGAAAGGTGAAGCACTCAACTTCTGCGAGGAGGAAAGCGTAAATGCATTCTGCGAGAAGATTGCAGGTTGGGATATTGACGTATTGGTCAACTGTACCTATGTGGGGCATCCACAAACCACCTACTTTCATAAAATTGCTCCCGAGGAGTTCCTGAGGGCATTCCAACTCAATATCATCCCTACCGTTAAGATTACTCAGGCTTGTATTGAGGTAATGAAGAAAAAGAAGTTCGGTAAGATCATCAACATAATTACCGAAGCAGTTCTCGGACTTCCTCCAATGGGCTACACCCTTTATGCAGCTAATAAGGCATACTTGATGGAGCTTTCATCGGTTTGGAATAAAGAATACACACGCTACAACATCACCAGTAATTGCATCCTGCCAGCCTACATGCAGACTACCTTTGCTGAGGTGGATGAGCGCATCTTGGAACAGATGGTGAAGGATCATCCTTTGAAGAAACTCCTCACTCCGGAAGAGGTAGCACAGAACATCAAATTCTTTGTAGATGCTAGCCAACAGGTCAATGGCGTTAAGCTTCAGATCAATGCTGGCACACAGTTAATATAGTCTTATTCAATAATATATAAATAGAAAGTAAAATGGACAAGAAAGACATTTTAGCAAGAATGCAAGAGATTTTTATTGATATCCTCGATAACGATGATATAGTATTGACAAACTCTACTACGTCAGATGATATTGATGAGTGGGATTCTTTAAGTCATATACAGTTAATTGTTGAGATTGAGAAGCAATTTAATATTAAACTTACATCACACGAAGTTACAGAGCTTGCCAATGTAGGTGAAATGGCAGATGTAATATCAAAAAGATTGAATTAACAATTATGATTGGTCGACTTCTTTCTATCTTTCAAAAATATAAAAAAAATAGATTTACATCTAGAATGGGGTTATTGGCTCCTAGTGCATTATTTTGTTTACCTAGAATATGTCCTACACCAGAAAAAATTTTTATTCATAATAATGTTAGTCTAGGTCCAGAGTCTAAATTTATTATGCAGGTGGGTACTCCTAGTGGCAAATTTGTAGCAAAGCATCATGCATCTATTGGAGCTGGTTTAACTGTTATTTCAAATAATCATGCTACAACAGGTGTTGATATAAAACAGTGGTTTTCTGATGCTGCTGAGAATAATGAAGGGGATACAAATAAAGATGTAATTGTAGAGGAAGAAGTTTGGTGTGGAGCAAATGTTACACTATTGCTTGGAGTAACGATTGGTCGTGGTGCAATCATTGGAGCTGGAAGTGTCGTAAGAACATCTATACCGCCATATTCCATTGTTACCGGAAATCCTGCTAAAGTTGTAGGTTTTAAGTTTAGGGTTGATGAAATCATAGAGCATGAAAAGGAGCTATATATAGAATCAGAGAGAATACCAAAAGCTGATCTAGAAAAAAATTATAAGAAATATTTTTTGGATCGAACATCCGAAATTAGAAGTTATATAAGATTATATTGCTAATTATGCTTTACTATGATTACCTCATAGTTGGTTCTGGCCTGTTCGGAGCCACATTTGCCTATCGCGCTAAGCAGATGGGCAAGAAATGTCTTGTAATAGACAAGCGTCCACACCTTGGTGGTAATATCTACTGCGAGGAGATGGAAGGCATCAACGTGCATAAGTATGGCGCTCACATTTTCCATACAAATAACAAAGATGTATGGGATTTCGTGAATTTGATTGTGGAGTTCAACCGCTACACCAACTGTCCTGTCGCTAATTATAAAGGCGAGCTTTACAACTTGCCCTTCAATATGAATACCTTTAACCGCATGTGGGCGGAGGTACATACCCCTGCTGAGGCTCAAGCTAAGATTGACGAGCAAAGGGCAGAGGCAGTAGCTGTTCTTAACGGTAGAGAGCCTCAGAACCTCGAAGAGCAGGCGCTGTGTCTAGTAGGTAAAGATATCTTCTTCAAACTCATTAAAGAATATACAGAGAAACAATGGGGACGTGATTGCAAAGAACTTCCTGCATTCATCATCAAGCGTCTTCCTGTTCGCATGATCTTCGACAACAACTACTTCAACGATCGCTATCAGGGTATTCCTATTGGTGGCTATAATAAGTTAATTGACGGTCTTCTCGAAGATGTCGACTGCAAGACTGGTGTAGACTTTTTCAAAAGCGAGTACCGCAATTGGCAGAAGTATGCCGATAAATTGGTTTATACAGGGGCAGTTGATGAGTACTTCGATTACAAGTTGGGCAAACTCGATTGGCGTACTGTTAGCTTCAAAACACGTGTAGAAGATACTCCTAATTATCAAGGAAATGCAGTTGTCAATTATACTAGCCACGACGAGCCCTATACGCGTGTAATTGAGCACAAACACTTCGAGATGTTTGGACAGGAGGTGTACGACTGCCCGAAGACGGTGGTGAGTGAGGAGTACTCGACTGAATATAAGGATGGCATGGAGCCGTATTATCCGGTGAACGATGAGCACAATGATGCGTTGGCGAAGGTGTATCGTCAGTTGGCGGGGAAGGAGGAGAACGTGATATTTGGCGGACGCCTTGCCCAATACAGGTACTTCGACATGGCTCCAGTGATTGAGCAGGTTTTAAATTTGAAGTATATTTAGTCGTTCCCCTTGTGTCAAAGCTACACTTTCATTATCAGGAGCATTTGCCGTGACCAAACACTTCCACAACCATTCTAAGCACCGTTCCAGTGCTCTTCGGACAGACCGCAGGCTTCGGACAATAGCCGGACGGCTGGTTTGCGAATTACGAAGGAATCTGAAAGGGAATTCGATTTATGAGAATTTGCCCATGCTTTTCGAACAGGTACTGAGCCAAAGAGTAAAATCCCAAAGCAAGATTTGTTCTCTGAATGAACCTCAGGTTGTCTGTATTAGTAAGGGAAAGAAACATAAGAAATATGAATTTGTCAATAAGGTTTCCATCATCCGCTCCGCAAACAGCATTATACAAGGAACCTAGTCATTTCGGAATGAGTACGACAGACATACCATAAAAGAAAGTTTGAATCAGGTTGAGCGTATTACCGATCGTAAAATCAAACGTCTTGCTGGAGACATGGGATACCGAGCAAAAAAGAAATAAACGGTATACAGATACCCATACCAGATACCTCGAAATCTAAAGACAGTTATTATACACGCAGAAAGAAGCATAGACTGTTTTGCAAACGTACCAGAATAGAACCGAGCATGGGACATTTAAAGACTGACCATCGTTTAGAACACAACTTTTATAAAGATATATTTGGTGATGTTGTGAATGTACTTCTGGCTGCTGTTGCATACAACTTCAAAAGAGCCATGAGAGTTCTTTTGAACTTAATTGAAAAAATCAACGAGATGTTGTCAACAAACAGTATCTCGTTGAAATATGATTTTTAAGGGACGACTAATTAACTCATATGAATCAGATCAAAGTTAAAATATTAGTAGCTTGTCATAAACCTGATACAGTATATAGTGACGATGTTTACATCCCAATTCATGTAGGTCGTGCAGTTTCAAAATTTAAGGAGGAAATGACCTATATGATAGGCGATGATACGGGAGATAATATCAGTAAAAAAAATCCTTATTATTGCGAATTGACAGCCCAATATTGGGCATGGAAAAATCTAGACTGTGAATATGTGGGACTATGTCATTATAGAAGATATTTCCAAGATAAGATAACTGAGAATTATATTAAAAATAAAGTTGATTCTGGTTATGATATTGTATTGGTAAAACCAATACATTCCAAACGAAATCTTGGTAATAGACTTGTTGATGCAACTTGTTTGGAAGATGTCTATATATTTACAGAAGTTTTCAAGAAGTTGCACCCAAGCTTATACTCTAATTTTATTGAACATCTAGGATGTAATGTATTATCGCCCTATAATATGTTTGTTGCAAATAAATCTCTTTTCGATGAATTTGCTTCTTTTCAATTCGAATTACTAGAAGAACTTGAGAAATATATATTACCATCCAATTATTCTAGAATGAGACGGGTATATGGTTATCTGTCAGAGGTGTTATTATCTTTTTATATTAAGATGAAAGGATTGAAACCATGCTATTTAGAGTGTGTTAATATGTTAGGAGGGGCTTTAATAGATGACAATTCTTTCTTCCGTAATTCAATTGTAGATGTTATTTATTTATTAAGCAATCGCAGCTTTTCTTTTGATAGTATAAATGCTATACGTGCAGGATTGGCTAATGATGGAATAACTATTAATTCCTAGCAATATGAGTCTATATACAAAGATTTCAGGAACTTACAACCTACTCAAATTATTAATATCTGGGGTTAAAGTACATAAAAGTATTCGTATAATTGGAAATCTCTGGTTCACATGTAAGGGCTCATTATTATTAGGAAAAAATATACGAATATGGAGTGGCTATTTAAATCCTATTGGTCGTAATATGAATGCATCAATATACATAGAGTCCAATGGTACTTTACATATAGGAGATAATGTTGGTATAAGCAATAGTTGCATATGGTGTGCACAATCAATAGATATAGGTAATAACGTTCTAATTGGAGCACTCTGCATAATAACTGATACTGATGCACACCCTCTAAATGCTCAAGTTAGAATAAGCGACACAGAGGATAGAGCCAAGACAAAAACATCTCCAATTATTATTGAAGAAAATGTTTTTATTGGAACTTCATGTATCATATGTAAAGGTGTGAAAATTGGTATGAATTCTATTGTTGGCGCAGGTTCTGTTGTTACAAAGGATATACCTCCAAACCAAATCTGGGCAGGAAATCCAGCTCGCTTTATAAAGAATGTAGAATATTAATCAGATGAAATATTTGATTTTTGAAACAGATTTGTTAGGGCATAGATTAGAATATTTACATTATTACTATGTAGAGGCAATGAATCACCTATTTAATAATTATGTATTCTGTATACCTGAGCCTTTTAAAGTGTTAAGATCAAAATATGAATGGGCAACAGCAGATAATGTCACGTTTATATACATATCTAAGCAAGAAGAAAATTTAGACTCACATAAGAAGCTGTTAAAATATTGTTGTAATATAGGTTTGTCACAAAAAATAACTCAATGTGAGATACAATACCTTTGCGGGCATTATAGCCATATAATGAGTGCTTGCGTTTAATTCCTGATATTTAAATTAAGATGGATGTTATAAAGAAAAGAGTAGAATGTTTTTGAAAATATGAAAAGGATATTAATCTTTGATACAGAGCTTTCTGGCCATCATTTGGAGTATATTCATCATTTATACTTACTTGCGCTTAGATCTAAAGATTGTTATGTCTTCTGTGTCCCAGATAAAATAAATCAGATTAAGAATTATCTTAATTGGGAGATGAAAGAAAATATATCATTTGTTTTCTTAACAGAGCAAGAGATAAATAGATGTAGAAATAATATGCTGATCTCTTCTTTCCGAAAAAGTGTACTGTTAAGAGAGAAAGTAAAAAAAGTAAGGGCAACTGATGTATTCTTAATATCTTTAATTGGATTTCTACCTTTTATTCCTTTTGTCTTGTATGGTACAAAAATACATGGCATTATTTATCAAATTTATTTGTATAGGTGGAGCATTAGCACTTGTTACCAAAGAATATTGGATGTTGTAAAATACATTATTCTGTCAAAATTTAAATGTTTTAAGGCTGTTTATATTTTAAATGATCGTTTATCTTGTAAATTGCTTAATAGGATATATTCTACTGACAAGTTTAAATGCCTTCCAGATCCTTTTGTACCTATTACTTATAAGGGAATTGATAAAATACATAGATCAATGTTGGGGATAAACAAAAGTGAAGCTGTTTATTTGCATATTGGAGATATGAGAAGGAGAAAAGGGACACTTGAAATCTTAGATTCGATTAAATATTTAGATCATAATGTATCAGTAAATACATGCTTTATTTTTGCTGGTAGAATATCTGATGAAATAAAGAGTGATTTTTATAAAAAATATGATGAATGTAAGAGTGATGTCCATATTATAGTTTATGATCAATTTTGTGAATACGCTTTTTTTGCATCATTGTGTTTAATATCGGATTATTTATTAATTCCTTATAAGTTTGTGGGTCAAAGCAGTGGAATGGCCGGATATGCTTCTCTTTTTAAAATACCTTTAATTGGACCTAATAAAGGATTAATTGGAAAACTAATAACTAAATATAAATTGGGATATGCTCTTTCTGATGTAGATGCTTTGGGAATTGCTAATTTTATTAACGATGATAAAAAAGATCGATTTACCGTTTCTGATCTTTATTTGAAAGAAAATAATGTAGATTCATTTATCTCGGCAATTGGAGGGAATTTTTAGTTAGATGTATATATTTTCTGTTTTTGATTTATTGCCTTATATTTTTTTGATACTATTCTGCTATTTGCTTGTGGTGTCTAAAAGAATAAAAAATATATCAAATGCCTATGTTATATATTGTATTTTACTGTTCTTTGCTTCTATAAGATATGGTATAGGATATGACTATTTTTCATACAAAGGAAGTATTGATTTCGATCAGCCGCAATATGTATATGAGAGGTTAGAGCCATTTAGTCGTTTGCTTATTAATGTATCTAAATTCTTTGATTCTTCAAATTTGTATTTCTTTTTGTATTCCATTTTAATATTGTATCCTATATATTATGTTGTAAAAAGAAATTCTTCTTCCCCTTCGTTGTCATTATTCATCTATTTGCTTTTTCCTAGTTTCTTTATTGATTCAATGGGGATTATTAGAAATGCTCTTGCTTTTTCTATGGTTTTTGTTGCTTATCATTATCTCATCAGGAAAAAGTTTCTGTGGTATTTTATATTTTGTGTGTTTGCGGGTTTGTGTCATAACTCTGGTTATATAAGTTTTATTCTTTTTCCTATATATATTTTTTCTAGAGGTAAGATGTGCAATCTTCTTTTTTGTGTTTTATGCTATTTTATAGGAGGTTATGTTGATACCATCATTAGCATTTTTCCATCTTCTGCTTTCCTGAATGCCTTGGTGGGATATATAAATCAAGCTAAAGAAGTTGGCTCAATGAAATATTTAGTTCTGCTAATAGGGGGCATTAATTTTATCTATTGGGATAGATTGGTGAAAGTCAGAAGTGAAAATGTTTATATATTGAATTTAATCAGTGTAGGTCTTTGTTTCTTTTTCTTGTTTATTTTAGATGATACATTGAGTTATAGATTGTCTAACTATTTTTTATTATTTATAATTCTGCTATTTCCAGACTATATGCTTGTGTTTAAGAAAAGATACAAAAAAATAGTACAAGCTATGATTATCATGTTTTTCTTGAGCGTATTAAGTGTTTCTTTTTATATTAACATATCTGGATATCTTAAGGGGTATACAGAAAAGATGAATATGTTACCTTATCAAACAGTGTTTTATCATGAAAAATACTCAAACTATTATTAGTGTTATTATTCCAACTTATATGCCTCAAGATTATTTGTGGGAATGTTTGGAAGCACTTTATAAGCAGAGTTTGGCAAAGGAATATTATGAAGTCATTTTGGTGTTGAATGGTGAAAAAGAGCCATATTATCAATCTATTGTAGAATTTGTAAACAGCAATGCGGTAGATCTAAAATGTTCGATTATTTATACGGAGTTGATGGGGGTGTCTAACGCTAGGAATATTGGAATTGATTCTTCTGCTGGAAGTTACTGCTGTTTTGTCGATGATGATGATCTTGTTAGTCCTAATTACTTGGCTAATTTATTGGCAAAAGCGGATGAGCAATCGTTGGTTGTATCTGATGTTCGTACGTTTACGAATGGATTAGAAAATCTTGGATATGATTATTTATCAAAGGCCTTTAGAGAGACTCGGGAAGATAACATTTTTGCTAGGCGAAGTTTTTTGTCGTCTTCTTGTGGGAAATTGATTCACCGTAAAATGATTGCGGATAGAAGATTCTGTTTAAAGTTGAAAAATAGTGAGGATTCTGTATTTATGTATAAGATCAGCGATCGTATTTCTAGGATTGTGTTAGCAGATGTAGATACCATTTATTATAGGAGAATTCGTCCTAGCTCTGCCAGTAGAAGAAAACAGGGATTATTTGAAAAGCTAAGGAATGCCTTATTGAGTACCAATGCCAACATTTTCACATATCTGCAAAATCCTTTTAAGTATAATTTTACATTGCTATTGTCAAGAATTGCTGCTACAATAGTACGTACACGTTGGATTAATTAGTTGAAAAAATATTATAAGTTATGAATATAGCGATAGTTGGAACTGGATATGTTGGTTTGGTTTCTGGAACTTGTTTTGCTGAGTTGGGAGCTAACGTCGTGTGTGTGGATGTGGATGTTAGAAAGGTTGATAATCTGATAAATGGGAAAATACCTATTTATGAACCAGGTTTAGAGACCATGGTGCTACGTAACATGAAGGCCGGACGTTTGCATTTTACTACTGATTTAGTTTCTGTTCTTGATGAGGTTGAAATTGTATTTAGTGCTGTTGGGACTCCTCCAGATGAAGATGGTAGTGCAGATTTACGTTATGTGCTTAATGTGGCTAAAACCATAGGAGAAAATATGAAAAAATATTTGCTCGTAGTGACTAAAAGTACGGTTCCTGTGGGTACTGCACAATTGATAAAAGCGACTATTCAGAAAGAATTGGATAAACGAAAAGTGGATGTTAGTTTTGATGTAGCCTCTAATCCTGAATTTTTAAAAGAAGGGAATGCTATTGAGGATTTTATGAAACCAGACCGGGTTGTGATAGGTATAGATTCTGAAAAGGCTAAAATGTTAATGACACGATTATATCAACCAATGTTTCTGAATAATTTTCGTGTAATATTTATGGATATTCCTTCTGCTGAGATGACAAAGTATGCTGCTAATTCAATGTTAGCAACGAGAATAAGTTTTATGAATGATATAGCCAATTTATGTGGGTTGGTCGGTGCTGATGTGAACATGGTGCGCAAGGGCATTGGATCTGATAGCCGTATTGGTAGCAAGTTTCTTTATTCAGGTTGTGGATATGGAGGTTCTTGTTTTCCAAAAGATGTTAAGGCCTTGATTAAAACAGGATTGGCTGTTGGGTATGATATGAAGGTATTAAATGCTGTTGAAGAAGTTAATGAAGCGCAAAAACATGTCCTTTTTAAGAAATTTGACACTTATTTCAGTGGCAATATAAAGGGGAAGAAAATAGCGATTTGGGGATTAGCATTTAAGCCGGAAACAGATGATATGCGAGAATCTCCAGCCTTAGTCTTAATTGAAAGTTTGTTAAATGCAGGTTGTGTAGTTCGGGTTTATGATCCTGTTGCGATGGAAGAGTGTAGGCGTAGGATAGGAGGTGTTGTAGAGTATTCTGCGAATATGTATGATGCTGTAATTGATGCGGAAGTGATTTTTCATGTTACAGAATGGAAAGAGTTTAGAATGCCAAGTTGGAAGGTGATAAAGAAGGCGATGAGGGCAAACCCGGTTTTGATAGACGGCAGAAATGTTTATAGCGGTTCTGATTTAGAGGGCATTAATTATTTGAAGATTGGATGATATGGAGAAGCAGGATTTGGTCTCTATTATTATGCCAACATATAATTCAAGTTTGTTCATAGAGAAGACTTTAGAAGCTATTGTGGCACAAACATATTTGAATTGGGAATTATTGATTACTGATGATTGCTCCATCGATGATACTGTTTTTATTATACGAAAATATGCAAATAAGGATTTGAGAATAAAATTATTTGTATTGAGTGAAAATTCCGGACCTGCGATTGCTAGGAATGAATCTATAAAACAAGCTCAAGGAAAATATATTGCTTTTTGTGATAGTGATGATTTGTGGGGTGAAACAAAACTGAAACAGCAAATAGACTTTATGAAAATAAATAACTATAGTTTTACACATACGGATTTACTGTATTGTAGTTATGATGGACAGATTAGGGGGTATCGGAAGTGTAAAAGCCATGTCTCTTATAATGATTTGTTGATAAGGTCCGAGATAGTTTGCTCTTCAGTGATATATGATGCTGAATCTTTAGGAAAATTTTATATGCCTCTTATAAGGAAAAGGCAAGATTGGGCTTTATGGCTGCAGATAATAAAAAAATCAAAACTAGCTCATTGTTTACATGAACCACTCCTAGTTTATCGTATGACACCCAATTCGGTGTCTTCTAAAAAGATAGACTTGGTGAAGTATAACTGGCAAGTATATAGAGAAATAGAAGGCTTCTCTTTATTTAAAAGTTTTTTTCTTTTTTCATTTTTCTATATGCCATTTTATTTACTTCAAAAAATGAAAAAATACCTATTTATGAGAAGGAAACATATAAGATATTAGTTGATTTATTTAATATATTAAAACATTGAATATGAAAAGGATACTACTGCTGGACGGGTATTTTGTTCAAGCATATTCTGTTTCTAAGAGTTTGCGGTTATCTGGATTTGAAGTAACTTTACTTACTTCTGAAGTAGTTTCGTATGGTTTTTTTAGCAGATATCCACATAAAAGGATTTTATCTCCTAAATCTGATGATGTGAAATTTAATTCTTTTCTCATTAAATTATTGGAAAAAGAACATTATGATGTTATTATCCCATTATGTAATGAAGGAGCTGAATATTTAAGTAAACATTATGTTGAGTTAAAAAAATATGGTGTTGCTTTGGCGGTGATGCCATGGGATGTATTTGAGAAAGCTCATAATAAAGAAAAGCTAATGGAAGTTTGTAAAATACATGGACTTCCTCATCCTAGGACAATGAAACTTTCTCGAGAGAATATAAGTGCTGCTGTAGATTATGTAGGTTTTCCAGCATTGATTAAGCCTAATTTTTCTGTTGGAGCAAGAGGGATAACTATGGTGAGAAATGTTTCAGAATTGCAAAAAAAATATGAGACGATACTATTGGAATACGGTAATTCTACTTTGCAGGAATTTGTAAAAAGTTCGGGATCATATTATAACGTTATGCTTTATAGGACAAGAGAAGGGACTGTAAAAGCATATACAATAATCGAAATAAAGAGGTTTTTCCCAATAAAAGGTGGATCCAGTTGTTTTTGTGTCACAATTGAAAATCAGGATTTATTGAAAATCTGTTCAGAGACTTTGGAAGTATTGCATTGGGAGGGATTTGCTGATTTTGACGTCATGCAAGATGATGATACAGGTGAATATCGGATTTTAGAAATAAATCCGAGAATTCCTGCTAGTATTGAAGCTGCATTTGTTTCTGGTATAAACTTTCCAGAATTGATAGTTAGTGATTTATTGGGTTTAGAACTCAAACAGTATACGTATACTCCTGGTAAAATGCTTCGTTTTTTAGTATTGGATTTTATGTGGTTTGTTACTTCTCCTAAGCGATTTAGCTTTCGTCCTTCTTTTTTTCACTTTGTAGACAAAGGTCTTTATTATCAGGATGCAAGCCTAAAAGATCCGTTACTTCTTTTGATTGGTCTTATAACAGGATTGAGAAGAATATTTAATATTAAGTATCTGAGATCGAAATTTTGTTCATGACATGCGTTGTTTTTGATTTTTAGGGATTGAAGTTGGAAATATAATTGTGACTTCTCATATTTTTTATATATGAATATACTTACGTTTGATATCGAAGAGTGGTATCATTTTGATATCTTTTCTAAAGAAAAAACATGGCTTGATTATCCTCCGAGAATTAATTTATATCTTCCTCAAGTTCTTGATTCCTTAGATGAAAAGGGTATAAAAGCAACTTTCTTCTGTTTAGGATGGATTGCGAGAATATACCCTAATGTGGTGAGGGAGATTTGTGATAGAGGTCATGAAATAGCTTGTCATACGGATAAGCATCTATTTGTTTGTAATATGACCCCTGAAATATTTAGAGATGATTTAAAAATAGCAATAAATTCTCTTGAAAATATAACTGGTAAAAAAGTAAAATCTTTTCGAGCACCCGCTTTTACTATAACAGAAAGTTCTAAATGGGCCTTTGAAGTACTTTCTGAATTTGGAATAGAAAATGATTGTTCTATTTTTCCTGCATCTAGAAGTTATGGCGGATTTCCTTCTTTTAAAAGGGCCATGCCTAGTATAATTTCATATAATGGTATTAATATTAGAGAGTTTCCTATTAATACAAGTAGATTTATGGGACAATATTTCGTTTATTCTGGAGGAGGGTATTTTAGGCTATTTCCTTATTGGCTTATTAAGCTATTACTTTCAAGAGCCGACTATGCGATGACATATCTTCATATGAGAGATTTTGATTATCAACAACCTAGATTTCATTATTTTACTTTAGAAAGAACATTCAAATCATATTATGGACTTAAAAACGCTTATTCAAAGTTTCAACATCTGATTGAGGACTTTGAATGGATAAATGTCGAAAAAGCAACCCATGTTATAGATTGGACTAAGGTGCCTATTATTAAATTGTGAAATTTATCTTGATTTAAATCTGTAAAGTGTCCTAAAGTGGAGGTTGTGTTTGTAATTGTAAAATATTTTATTTGAATCAAATGTATTTGATATTCTTGTTATAGTGTTTGTTTATGAAATACTTATTGAAAATATACTCTATCCATTGACTGAAAACAATATGGATAAACTTTTTGATACTTCCTTTTTCTATTGCTTATAAATTTCCAATTATCATTTATAAGAATGTGAATATATGTGAGATACGGAGAGGGAGAATTGTTTTTTGTTCTCCTATTAAAGTTGGTTTATTACAAATTGGAAGACATGGAGTGGGTACTATTGATTTAAAAAAAACTCGTACGATGTTAGAAATCTCAGGAACATTAATGGTATTGGGTAAGGCATCAATTGGTTCTGGAAGTAAAATTATATAGCTACAAATGCTGTTTTAACATTGGGGGATGATTTTCTAATGACGGGACGGAGTAGTATTATTTGCCAAAAAGCTATATCGGTTGGAGAGCATTGTTTGTTATCATGTGATATTCTTATAATGGATACAGATTTTCATGAGATTTTGAATCAAGAGGATGAGATTATAAATCTGCCTAAACCAATACACATAGGAACACATGTTTGGATAGGCTGTCGAACTACTATTTTAAAAGGTGTTGATATTGCGGATAATACCATTATCGCTGCATGTTCTACGATATCTTGCAATGTTTCAAAAAGTAATGTAATATATGGTGATAATGGTAGACTACTTAAAGAGGGAGTTCGGTGGCTTAGATGATTGGTAATCATTTGTAGTATAGTATATTAAATTGTTTTTTATATAAGTAATAAGATAAGTTTCGGAAATCTAATTTTGGATTGAAATAATATATAGGTTGTTTTAGTGTATAATTTGACAAATCTTATGAGTTTTTTATTTACTGGTGCTTCTGGTTTCTTAGGAAGCCATATACTTTCACTTTTAGAAAGAAAATATGTTATTTCAACAGTCGGACTCACTCCCAAAGATGATTATAAGGTAGATATAGCTCGGAATATTCCAGCTTTTAAAGAATCATTTGATATTGTTTTTCATGCCGCAGGAAAAGCGCATTCTGTGCCTAAAACAGAAGAAGAGAAACAGGCCTTTTTTGATGTGAACCTTCAAGGTACTAAGAATTTGTGTACCGCTTTGGAACGAAGTGGAATTCCTAAAGTGTTTATTTTTATTAGTACCGTTGCTGTTTATGGTTGTGATTCGGGTGAGAATATCACGGAAGAATATCCTTTGAATGGAACAACTCCTTATGCTCTGAGTAAGATCAAGGCGGAGAAATATCTGGAAGAATGGTGTGCCATGCATAATGTGAAATTAAGTATACTTCGTCCTTCTTTAATTGCCGGTCCTAATCCTCCGGGAAATCTGGGAGCAATGATCCATGGGATTAAGAGTGGTAAGTATTTGAGTATTGCTGGAGGAAAAGCCCGGAAAAGTGTTCTGATGGTTCAGGATATTGCAAATCTTCTTCCTATGTTAATAGAAAAGGGTGGGATATATAATGTTTGTGACAGTTACCAGCCGAGTTTTCGTGAGTTGGAGATGGTGATATGCAAACAATTGAATAAGAAGTTACCTTTGTCTATTCCTTATTGGTTTGCTAAAAGTATGGCCGTTCTTGGTGATTGTTTTGGGGAAAATACACCAATAAACAGTTTAAAACTTCGCAAGATCACAAACTCTTTGACTTTTAGTAATGAAAAAGCAGTGCGTGAACTTGGGTGGAAGCCTATGAATGTTCTGAAAAATTTTCGGATAGAATAAGGAGGTGCTCTAAATGGAAATTTTTCTTTGGATTATAGGAATCTTAATAGGAATTCTTTTTTTTGTCTTTTTAGGACTTCAACTTTGGTTTTATTTCATTAAAAAGAACGAATAGTTTATGTACTATCTGATAATCTTAGTTCTGCTATTTCTGGCAGAACTTTTTTATTTTCATATTGCCGATAAATATAATATTATCGACAAACCGAATGAACGGAGTTCGCATACCCGGATTACACTGCGGGGTGGAGGAATTATCTTCTACTTGGGTGCATTGGCTTATTTTCTGACAAATCAGTTTGAGTACCCTTGGTTTATGTTGGCTCTCACTCTGGTGACGGTGATCAGCTTTGTAGATGATATCCGCTCCATATCACAAGGACTTCGTCTTGTTTTTCATTTTACGGCGATGGGCTTGATGTTCTATCAGTGGGAGTTGTTTACTCTTCCCTGGTGGACTGTAGTTGTGGCTTTGATCGCATGTACAGGGATTATCAATGCCTATAATTTTATGGATGGAATTAATGGCATCACGGGGGGATATTCGCTGGTTGTACTTGGATCTTTGGCGTTTATCAATCATTGGGTTGTTTCGTTCGTTGAACCGGATTTGATTTATACCATGCTGTGTGCGGTGCTGGTCTTTAATTTCTTTAATTTCCGTAAGAGGGCAAAATGCTTTGCCGGTGATGTGGGGGCGGTCAGTATTGCTTTTATTATTCTGTTTTTAATCGGTAAGCTGATAATCGATACGGAAGATTTTAGTTGGATTGTGCTTCTGGCAGTATATGGAGCAGACAGTGTGCTGACTATTGTCCATCGATTGATGTTGCATGAAAATATTGGTCTGCCCCACCGGAAACATTTGTATCAGATAATGGCTAACGAACTGAAGATACCTCATGTCGCGGTGTCATTGACCTATATGGTGGTGCAGGGCGTAGTTGTGGCGGGATACCTGGTATTGCGGGAGTACGGATATGTATATTTGGCAGGAAGCATATTGCTGTTGAGTATATTATATTTGTTGTTCATGAAGAGATTCTTTCATCTGCACCAGTTTTGAGTTAGTCGGTGGTGGGAAATAAAAAGAAAGGCGACTTGATTGCAAGCCGCCTTTCTTTTTATTTAATCTCAAATTCTTCCTTCATATCAATCTCTTCTCCATGTGAATCGTAGAATACGTATTCAAGAAAAGCGAGTTTCTGACTCGGAATAATTTTAATACCAAATCCGTATTTCATCTGCCATTTGCGTTTCAGCGACATAAGTCCCTGATTCAAATAAGCAGCCACATACGGGTGGATGTGCAGTGAGAATTTCTTTATCTTCAGTTTATTGACCAGATAATCAATTTTACTCTCCAGTGTGTCCGTAAAGAGGATGGACGATTTGATGGTGCCTTTACCAAAGCAAGTCGGACAGGTTTCTGTAGTGTTCACGTCCATGGCCGGGCGAACCCGTTGGCGTGTAATTTGCATCAGTCCGAATTTGCTTAAGGGCAGAATGTTGTGACGCGCCCTGTCTTTTTGCATATTGGCACACATACGTTCGTAAAGCTTCTGACGATTTTCGGCTTCATTCATGTCGATGAAATCCACCACAATGATACCACCCATATCCCTTAGTCTTAACTGGCGTGCCAACTCATCGGCAGCTCCCAGGTTAACTTCGAGTGCATTACCTTCCTGTCCGTTGGCATTCTTGGTGCGATTACCGCTGTTCACGTCTACTACGTGAAGCGCCTCAGTGTGCTCAATAATCAGGTAGGCACCACTCTTGTAGGATACTGTTTTACCAAAAGACGATTTAATCTGTTTGGTGATACCAAAATTGTCATAAATGGGAAGCTGACCTTTGTATAATTTGACAATGCCTGCCCGTTCGGGGGCAATCAGTGTCACATAATCCCTGATTTCGTTGAATACCGCTTCGTTGTTGACGTAGATATTTTCGAACGAGGGGTTGAAAAGGTCGCGTAACAAGGCTACGGCACGGCTGGTTTCCTCATAAATCAGTGTAGGAAACTTTGTAGCCTTTTGTACCTTGGTGATACTTTCTTCCCAGTGCTTCAGCAATACTTTAAGCTCTCCGTCGAGTTCGGCAACACGTTTGCCTTCTGCCACTGTGCGTACGATCACTCCGAAGTTTTTCGGTTTGATGCTCATCAGTAACTGTTTCAGGCGCGCACGTTCTTCGCTCGATTTAATTTTTTGAGAAACGGAAACCTTATCATTAAAAGGAATCAGTACCAGATATCTTCCTGCAAACGAGATTTCGGAAGTCAGGCGTGGTCCCTTGGTAGAGATAGGTTCCTTTACGATTTGCACCACTACTTCTTGTCCTACCTTTAATGTATTGGCTACAGTGCCATCCTTGTCAAGGTCGGGAAGCAGGGTTGCTTTCGAAATGGGATTAAGCTTTTTTTTGTCGCTTAAAGTCTGCTTTACGTACTTTTCGAGTGAGTTAAATTGAGGACCCAGGTCTAAATAATGAAGGAAAGCATCTTTCTCATAACCGACATCCACGAAGCAAGCATTCAGTCCGGGCATCAATTTCTTGACACGGCCTAAATACATATTGCCCACCGAAAAAGAAATATTTCTTCCTTCGCTTTGAAGTTCCACCAGACTCTTGTCCTCAAGTAGGGCGATGGATACTTCTTTGGGCTGTACGTCTACTACTAGTTCGCTTGTCACCTCTATTTCCTATATTATTTAATTTTGTAAAAAATGAACGAATAACTCAATGGGTTTGTTCATTCAATCGGGCATTTAAACAAAGAACAAACTCGAAAGACATAGCTTCACAAGTTTGTTCTTTATTTCTGTCCAGATTCAGACTAAAAATTACTTTTTGCTTTTATGTCTGTTCTTTCTTAGTCTTTTTTTACGCTTGTGCGTAGACATTTTATGTCTTTTTTTCTTCTTTCCGCTTGGCATAGCTTCAAAATTTTATGGGTTAATACTCTTGTTTATTATTTCTTTACCGAAAGGGTGAATGTCTTAGCTGGTTTGAACGCCGGAATGTTGTGTTCCGGAATGATGATAGTCGTATTCTTAGAAATATTACGAGCGGTTTTTTGAGCTCTTTTCTTTACGACGAAGCTACCAAATCCACGGAGGTAAACATTCTCGTCCTTAGACAAAGAATCTTTCACTGCATCCATAAATGCCTCAACTGTTGTAAGTACTGTTACTTTGTCAACACCGGTGTTCTTTGCAATTTCGTTTACAATATCTGCTTTAGTCATTTTTCCTTAAAAAAAATATTATTACTATGTTCTTTCTAATTTTTTGGACTGCAAATATATAGCTTTTTAGTCTCCCAAAAAAATATATCCCGAACAATTTTCTAAAAAAGTCGCTTCATTAAGCTTTCTTAGTTCGTAATTAAACGAAAATGACTACTTTTGTGCAAGGATAAAGTTAACAAAAAGTAGAATCCGTCCAAAAAGCATGAACCGGAATTTCAGCAATGCAATAGAGAATTGGTACAAGGAATATAAACGTGAACTTCCCTGGAGGGATTCGGCAGATCCGTATGTAATATGGATATCGGAAATCATTCTTCAGCAAACGCGTGTGGTGCAGGGGTACGATTATTTCGTCCGCTTTATGAAACGTTTTCCCGATGTCGCCACTTTGGCCGAGGCGGATGAAGACGAAGTGATGAAGTATTGGCAGGGACTGGGCTATTATTCGCGTGCCCGTAATTTGCATGCCGCCGCCAAGAGCATGAATGGGGTGTTTCCGAAAACTTATCCTGAGGTGCGTGCCCTCAAAGGGGTAGGGGAGTATACAGCCGCTGCCATTTGTTCTTTTGCGTATAACATGCCTTATGCGGTGGTCGATGGAAATGTATATCGAGTGCTGTCGCGTTATCTGGGCATCGATACTCCGATTGATTCTACAGAAGGGAAAAAATTGTTTGCGGCTGTGGCGGATGAATTGCTGGATAGAAAGAACCCCGCATTATACAATCAGGCTATTATGGACTTCGGAGCGATCCAATGTTCTCCTCAAACTCCCAACTGCATGTTTTGTCCATTGGCTGACAGTTGTGCGGCGCTGGCAAAGGGGACAGTGGCGGAGCTTCCGGTCAAGCAGCACAAAATAAAAACGACCAATCGTTATTTCAATTATATATATGTACGCATGGGCGTGCATACTTTCATAAATAAAAGGACGGGAAATGATATCTGGAGAAATCTGTTCGAGCTTCCGTTGATTGAAACTCCGGTTGCTGTTTCGGAGGAGGAATTTTTGGCACTGCCCGAGTTCAAGGCATTGTTTGCCCCCAAGGAACTTCCGGTAGTCCGTTCGGTTTGCCGGGACGTGAAACACGTGCTTTCCCACCGGGTGATTTATGCCAATTTTTATATAGTAGATCTTCCGGAAGATAGTCATTCGTTTGCTGCTTATCAAAAAATAAAGGCTGAAGAGCTGGAACAATATGCCGTCTCAAAACTGGTGCATGCCTTTATAGAGAAATACATCGATTGAAATAGAAACTGAATATATTTTGTTGAATTATAAATATCTAAAATTATGAAACGACCTTACTTACTATTAGCCTGTCTTTCTCCCGTAGCTTGCCTGATGGCCGCAAGTGGACAAAAAGGAGGAAAAAACAAACAGAAGGTGAATGACCGACAACTGCCGAATGTGGTGTTTATCTATGCAGATGATTTGGGATATGGCGATCTGGAATGTTATGGAGCTAAAAATGTACAAACTCCTAATGTTAACCGTTTGGCATCCGAAGGTATTCGCTTTACTAATGCGCATGCTACTGCGGCTACCAGTACTCCTTCACGTTACTCCATGCTTACGGGAGAATATGCCTGGCGTCGTCCGGGAACGGATGTAGCAGCCGGAAATGCCGGAATGATTATCCGTCCGGAAGATTACACGATGGCCGATATGTTTAAAAATTCCGGTTATGTGACTGCTGCTCTCGGTAAATGGCATTTGGGATTGGGGGATAAAAGCGGAGAGCAAGACTGGAATGCTCCACTTCCCGCTGCATTGGGGGATTTGGGATTTGACTATTCATACATTATGGCTGCTACTGCCGACCGTGTGCCCTGTGTATTTATTGAAAACGGAAAAGTGGCAAACTATGACCCGAGTGCCCCTATCGAAGTCAGCTACCGCAAACCTTTTGAAGGAGAACCTTTAGGGAAAGATCATCCGGAGCTGTTGTATAACCAGAAACACAGTCATGGACATGATATGGCTATCGTAAACGGAATCGGCCGCATCGGTTATATGAAAGGGGGAGGCAAGGCTTTATGGAAAGATGAAAATATTGCCGACTCGATCACTACACATGCCATCAACTTTATTCGCGAACATAAGGATGAACCGTTCTTTATGTATTTTGCAACGAACGATGTGCACGTTCCACGCTTTCCACACGAGCGTTTCCGTGGTAAAAATCCGATGGGGTTGCGCGGAGATGCCATTGTACAGTTCGACTGGAGTGTAGGGCAAATCCTGGAAACACTTGACAAGCTGGGGCTTTCTGAAAACACATTGATTATTCTTTCCAGTGATAACGGTCCTGTTGTGGATGATGGTTATCAGGATCGTGCAGAGGAGCTGCTCAACGGGCACAGTCCGGCAGGTCCGCTGCGTGGCAACAAATATAGTGCTTTCGAAGGTGGAACCCGTATTCCCGCCATTGTGCGCTGGCCTAAGAAAATTACTCAGCCGCAGGTGTCGGATGTATTGGTTTCACAAATCGACTGGCTGGCCTCTTTAGCTTCCCTGGTTGATGCAAGGGTTCCCAAAGGAGCGGCTCCCGATAGTTTTGACCGTCTGGGCAACTGGCTGGGAACGGATTCTACCGACCGTCCTTGGGTGATTGAGCAAGCCGCTAACCACACACTGTCAGTACGTACCAAGGACTGGAAATACATTGAACCTAACGACGGCCCTCACATGATAACCTGGGGACCTAAAATAGAAACGGGTAATCTGAGCATTCCGCAATTGTATGACATGACTAAAGATTATGAACAGGAGAATCTTGCAGAGAAGAATCCAGCCAAGCTTTTTGAATTGCAAACCATTTTGAGAAAAGTGCGCAATAAAACTTATAGAGCTTTATAAAAGTTGTAACAATTCTTGCATTCTATTGTTATTCTATTTAATTTTGGCAACGAAATTCGGTATTTAGAAACATAAAATTCTGAGAATATGTCAGTAAATAAAGTGATATTGATAGGAAATGTCGGAAAAGACCCTGAAGTGAGATATTTGGATACAGGTATTGCTGTAGCCAGTTTTCCTTTGGCTACGACCGACCGCGCATATACTTTGTCGAATGGTACACAAGTGCCAGAACGGACCGAATGGCACAATCTTGTCCTTTGGCGCGGACTGGCAGAAACTGCCGAAAAGTATGTACATAAAGGTGATAAGCTCTATGTGGAGGGGAAAATAAGAACCCGTTCTTATGATGACCAGAATGGGGCTAAACGCTATGTTACCGAGATTTTTGTGGATAATATGGAAATGCTCACTCCGAAAGGTACCGGTTCGGGATCGTATGCTCCGGCACAGCAGCAGGCTGCTGCTCCCGTGCGACCTCAATCGCAACAACCGCAGCAACCGGTGTCTTCGCAAGATAATTCGGCGGATGACCTGCCGTTTTAATGGTTAATGGCTACAAGTTAAGAGTTAGAATTGCCATCCGGCATCTAACCTTAACTTGTAGTGATAACTTTTAGCTGACAACTTGTGGCACATGATTTGCATGTAGCTACTTATTATTAACTTAAAACCAATATTTTGGACCCAGACGCTTATTTATGCCAATTGGCAGAAATTTTTAACGGAATATCCGTAAACACACCTTCATTATCGGCAATAATAGCCATTATTCTGGCAGGTTTGCTCCTGCTCGCCTCGGGCTTTGCTTCGGCATCCGAAATCGCTTTCTTCTCACTTTCGCCTTCCGATCTGAATGATATAGAAGAAGGCAATCATCCTTCTGATGGGAAAATCAGCAATCTGCTCGCAGACTCCGAACGTTTGTTGGCAACCATTCTTATCACAAACAACTTTGTGAATGTTACCATTATCATGCTCTGTAACTTCTTCTTCATGAATGTCTTTGTCTTTCATTCGCCTCTTGCAGAGTTTTTGATACTGACTGTTATCCTGACTTTCCTCTTGTTGCTTTTCGGAGAGATTATGCCTAAGATCTATTCGGCCCAGAAGACATTGGCTTTCTGCCGTTTCTCCGCTCCGGTCATCTATGTGTTGCGTAAAGTATTTGCTCCTATCTCTGCTGTGTTAGTACATTCTACGGCTTTCTTGAATAAACATTTTGCCAAAAAGAATCACAATATATCGGTTGACGAACTTTCTCATGCCCTTGAACTGACCGACAAGGCCGAACTTACGGAAGAAAATAATATACTGGAAGGCATCATTCGTTTTGGTGGCGAAACAGCCAAGGAGGTTATGACTTCCCGCCTCGACGTGGTCGATCTTGATATACGTACTCCTTTTAAAGATGTAATTCAATGTATTATCGACAATGCGTATTCCCGTATCCCCATCTATTCGGGCACACGTGATAATATCAAGGGGGTACTTTATATCAAGGATTTGTTGCCCCACCTTAATAAGGGTGACAATTTCCGTTGGCAGTCACTGATCCGTCCGGCGTATTTTGTGCCGGAAACTAAAATGATCGATGATCTTTTACGTGATTTTCAGGCAAATAAGATTCATATTGCCATTGTTGTGGATGAATTCGGGGGTACATCGGGAATTGTGACAATGGAGGATATCATTGAAGAGATCGTTGGGGAGATTCATGATGAATATGATGATGAAGAGCGTACCTATACGGTGATTAACGATCATACCTGGGTGTTTGAGGCTAAAACGCAGTTGACCGATTTTTATAAGATTACGAAGGTCGACGAAGATGATTTTGACAAAGTAGATGGAGATGCCGATACACTGGCCGGACTGTTGCTCGAGATAAAGGGAGAATTTCCGGCACTCCATGAGAAGGTTCTCTATCATCGATACGAATTTGAAGTGCTGGCTATGGATAGCCGGAGAATCCTGAAAGTGAAGTTTACCGTTAACGAGCCTTCCACAGAGGAAGAAGCTTCCTGATATCAGCTTTTGCCATGGCTTTGTTACGGGAATATAAAGAAATTGCTTATCAGTGGGGAATCTGGAAAACAGAAGAGTCCCCGGAAGAACTTTTGGCACTGTTGCCCGATCCGGAAAGATATGAGCAACAGTTGACGCTCTTTTCTTCACCTCATCGTAAATTGGAATGGCTTTCCGTACGTGTATTGCTATATCAGTTGCTGGGGGAGGAAAAGACAATTGAATATGCTCCCAGTGGCAAACCCCATTTGGCGGATTCTTCTTATTTCATCAGCATTTCTCACACTCGCGGCTATGTCGCAGTTATACTGAGTCCCGTGTCCGAAGTGGGAATCGATATCGAGCAATACGGGCAGCGGGTGCACAAGGTCGCTCATAAATATATGCGTCCGGACGAGTTGATTTCTGAATATCAGGGAGAAGATACCTGGTCTTTACTTTTACATTGGTCAGCAAAAGAAGTGATGTTTAAGTGTATGGATACTTCAGAGGTCGATTTTAGGGAGCATCTTCGCATCATGCCGTTCCAGGTATGTGAACACGGGGAGTTTCCGGCGGAAGAATACCGTACGGAACATAAGAAGAAGTTCATGATCCGCTATTTGCTGCATCCGGACTTTGTGATGACGTGGCAAGTGACATCTGCGTATTCCGTGAATGAATGTGATATTATGAAGAAAATGCAATGATAAAGCGTATCCTATTATTGGCGATCGTTATTGGGGGTGGTATGACAACCGTTGCTCAAAACAGCATAGATACTTTGTTTGTGTCTGTCAGTCAACGTTTGTCCGGTCATCCCTCTGAACTCATCTATTTGCAGACCGGCAAAGATATATATGAAACGGGAGAAGATTTATGGTTTAAGGCCTATCAATTGGATGCCAAATCGTTCGCGCTGTCGGAACAAAGCGAAACGCTCTACTTGCAGATGCTTAATGATAAGGATAGTGTGGTTTGGGCCGAAAAGTATCCCATAGAGAAGGGGATTGCTGAGGGCCATGTATATATAGATACAAAATTATCGGAGGGCAATTATCGGTTGGGAACCTATACCCGTCACTCATATTATAATGATACGACCGGAATATCTCCGGAACGTAAAATCAGGATAGTCAGGAATATCGCTCTTGATTCTTTGCCGGAGCATCGAGAGAAGCCGGGGGAGTTCCGGTTCAATCTTTTTCCCGAAGGAGGAAATCTGGTCTCAGGTTTACCGTTCCGTTTGGCGTTTAAAGCGACGGGCAGCGGAGGATGTCCGGTCGATGTGGAAGGAACATTGTATCAGGATGAAATTCCTGTTTTGTCTTTTAAAAGTAGCCACGATGGGATGGGAGTCATACCTTTTACTCCTTCCTCCGGCAAAGAATACCGGATAGAGCTGGCGAACGGGTATAGTTATGCTTTACCTGAAATCTATCGGCAGGGGATGGGGCTCCGGTTATCCGGGCGGGACGGGAAACAGCTTGAATTCCTTATTTCCCAAACGGAAGGATTGTCCGATCAGGAGGTATATCTGGTGGGACAGATACGAGGAACCGTCTGCTGTGTGGCAAAAGGGTTGCTGAAAGATCGTTTGAAAATGAAGATACCTCTTTCGGAGTTTCCTTATCAGGGTATAGCGGAGTTTACCTTGTTCAATGCGGCTATGCAGCCTGTGGCGGAAAGGTTGGTATATGTGCATCCGGAAAAGAAGCTTCATATTGATATTGTAACGGAGAAAGAGAGTTATGTTCTTCGGGAAAAAGCTACATTGAAAGTAAAAGTGACAGATGATAATGGACAGCCCGTGAAAGCCGATTTGGGTATCAGTGTGTTTGACAAAGCATACAGCAATCCGGATGACCGGGTGAACATGCTGGCTTATTGTTATTTGTCGTCACAGATACGTGGTGCTGTCTGCCGGCCGGCTTATTACTTTGACGAGAAGAATGCTGATCGTATGCAGGCAATGGATCTGTTGTTGCTGACTCAGGGGTGGAGGCGATACGTCTGGGAACTTAACGGAGCGGTCCGTCATGGCGAGATGTTTTTGAGGGATGATGTAACGGGAATTCAGACCTTGGGCAGTAAGAAGAAAAGTAAAGGAACGGGAGGTGCTAAACAACTTATTCAGGTTTCGGGCGCCGAAGGAAATTCCACCTATCTGATGACGGATTCCTTGGGGCGTTTTACGGTCGGTACTGATTTGATGAAGATACTTCGTGGCGGGTATGTGTATCTGAAACCCATGTTGTCGAAAGAGTTTAAACCTGAATTGGAGATTCAGGATTACTTCCCTGCCATCGATAGCATACGGAGAAAGAAGTCTTTTGACTGCTCGCTGATAAATTGTACACAGAGACCCAAAGAGGAGATTTACGATGCACCGGTCGTGAGTGGTGACAGTACCATTCTGCTGGATGAAGTGGTCATTGCCCGCAAGGCTCGTAAGCCGTTCAGAGATAAGCTTATGGGACGTCTGGATAGTTTGGCTCAAATGAATCTGAATAGTGTCTATGTTTGTACTTCGTGTGGGCTTTTATTGAATTATAATCCGGATTATCAGGGACATCATGCACTGGTGGGAGAAGGTGGATGTCCGGCTAAGGGAAGGAAACAACCGGTTGACGGAGAAACTTATAGGATAGCCAAGTATAAATATTATGGGGACGCAAAAGGTGGGGGAGTCTATTTTAGTGTGGTCGATGCACATTCCGTGGTTTATCATGCTGCTGAATTTACCGAAGAGGAACTGCTCCGTATGAATAATATGTGGCGAGTGAAAGGGTATTACGGTAAGCGTGAGTTTTACCAACCGGATGAAATAGATATGCAGTTGCCTGTACCTGATGCCCGCAATACATTGCTATGGGCTCCGTCCGTAGTGACTGACGAAAAAGGTGAGGCTACCGTTTCTTTTTATTGCTCCGACATTAATACCGGTTTTATTGGAGTGGCAGAGGGAGTAGATGGAACAGGACTTTTAGGGACTGATCAATGTGAGTTTAGAGTGATCAGGAGAGCAGACTAAATCTTATAACCGCAGTTTGTGGACGGAGAGGAAATATAAAAGTCGCCGGGAATATCGTTTGAAAGATGTTTCCGGCGATTTATCTTATTTCTTTAGTTTATAACTCAACGCTCCCGACGGACACATTTTGATTTGGGCAATCAGTTCTTCCGTGGTAGCATTCTCCATCTTTATCCACGGACGTTCTTTCGGGTGATATACGTTAGGCAGTGTCTTTACGCAGATTCCGGCATGCCGGCAGAGTTCCGGTTGCCATACAATGGTCAGTTCGCCATTGCTGTATTCTATTTGTTTTCCCATAACTGTTTTTATATTATTGAATGTGAATACCACGAAGTACAATACGCTTCCATTCCGGATGCTTATGTATATATCCCGCAACGAACGGACAGAGAGGAACCAGGCGCAATCCCTGCCGTTCAATGTCAGTGAGAACTTTCTCTGCAAGTTGTGAACCTATTCCGTGTCCTCCCAAGGCGGCCGGTACTTCGGTATGTGTCAGATAGATCTCTCCATTTAAGGATTTTATGTATTCTATCCGGGGAACATAACCTTCAACATGAAATTCATATTGATGTTTTTCTTCATTATCTATCAGTTCATAATTTTCAGTCATAATCTTCTTACTTTTAAATCTTGTTTTATTCTACAACATTTAGAGGATAAACTTTGTTTTCTCCTCTTGTTTATTTATGAATCATTTAAACAATAGGATGACGGGATATAACTTTAACAGATAATAATGATTCATGGCAAAACAAATGCATAATCTTTCTGTTGATATTTGACTTATGCGGAGCAACGGTACCTCGCTTAAAAAACTACCATAGGGAAAGTATCTCGGTTTTAGGATACTGATTTCTGAGTGATTGAACGAATTGTTTTATATTTAAACTTTAGAGATTATGAATAGAAGAGTAATACAGATCTTCTGCATGGTAGTTGGCATGGTACTTGCTTCCTCTTGCGGAGACGAATGTCCGGTAGAACAACCTTACTCGGTTAGGGTATCTGTTAAGGACAAGAACTATTTGAATATATCGCAGTTTCCACAGTTGAGCCCGGTAGACGAAAATCTGCCTTTCCGGACTTATGCGGGAACTCTCTATTACGCCCTGTACGATGCATCTACCGGAGCATTGATCAGAGAGTCGGCGGTCGTCTCTACGGAAGGTGAAGAAAAGGAATACATCCTTACTTTCCCGGGCGTACCCGACGGTGACTACAAATTGGCCGTATGGGGAAATCTGACCACGGACTATCCCGCCGGTATCTTGCATCAGGATGGGAAGGAACATACGGATATTTATGTGACAAGCGGGGACTTGCATTTCTCTCCCGATTATCAGACAGAAGAATTGACACTGGAACGCACGAAGGGAAAGTTGTTACTGCTCTGTTCAAATTTCCCGTCTGAGATAACACGCATTGAACAGAATGTAAGTCATGTTTATCAGTCGACGGATGCCGGCCTCAACTATTCCGGAAGCACTCAAGTTGACAAAAATGTGCCGTTCACCAGTGTCCTGGAGACATTGCTTGCTCCTACTTCGGCAGAGGGACATTCCAAATTAACTTTGACTTTCTATACCGGTGGTACACGTGCATCAGAAACTCCATATCTGAAATTGCCGGTGATGGAGATGGATATGCGGCGTAATGAAATAACTGCTGTTTCTATAGACTACAATACATCAGAAGGAATCTGGGAAATCAAGATGTTTATCCGTGGAGAATGGATCACGATACATCGCCTGGATATTTTCTGATTACTTTTTCTCTTATCTATTTATTAAACTAAACTTTGCTATTATGAAAAAATTAATGTTTCTGGTGGCAGCAAGCTTATTTGTGTTTGCTGCTTGTTCCAGCGAAGATGATTCTTCACCCGAAGTGAATCCTGAAAATGCTGCAATTACATTTGAGCTGTCTGCGGTTAATGGTCTGACAGACGGAATTGGAACCCGGATGCCGGTGTATAGCCAGGAGGCCACACAGCATGTCACTCGTGTCAGTGTTTATGCTTTTGTGCAGAACGGCTCGACCTATCTGCATCAAAAGACTTATGATATCACCGGCTGGACCGATGGTACTACCTTTAAACGTTTCGCTGTTCCCGATGCGGATAAACTTCCTGTCGGCGTATATAAGTTTCTGGCCGTAGGACGTGATGCAACTGACCGCTTCTCTGTGACTACACCCACTTCCGGCAATACCAATTATACGGATATGCTTGCTTCTATTGTGAACTCGGGCGATGAATCGGAAATCTTTGCGGGTTCGGCCGATGCGGAAGTGATGGCCCAGGGAGGAACTCGTGTCAGCATTGAGATGACCCGTAAGGTGGCCGGTGTGCTGGGATACTTCAAGAATGTTCCTCAAGTGCTAAACGGAAGTACCGTGAAGTATCTGCGTCTGAAGGTCAGCAACTCCAACCAACAGGTGAACCTGACTAATGGTGTGGGGATCAATACAGCGCCTACTCCTTATAATATAATAGACATGGATCTTTCCGGGCAGGCTGTTTCCAACGGTGTGTATGTAGGTAACGATCTTTCCGGTCAGGGAGTGGTAAAAGTACCTAATTCGCAATTGGGAGGTTCTTTCTATATACCGGTTAGTAGCGTGAGCATGACTTTGGGACTTTATGACGCAAGTGGTGTAGCTATCAAGGAGTGGACCGTGAGTGATACTAACAGTTCGGGAGCAACACAGTTCAATCTGATGGCCAATCATTTTTATTCATTGGGTGTGAAAGGTGCTACGGGCAGTGTAGATGGTGGAACACCGGGGAATCCGGGTGACGATGACGCTCCGGTAGATTTATTAACCGACCAGAACATTGTAATCACTATCAGTCCGGCATGGGAACTGATTCATAACCTGGTGATCCAGTAAAAGTAACTCAAAAACAGAATCATGGTATGGCTATGAGAAAGACAGGCTATATAACTATCCTTCTGACGGGATTTCTGGCAACGCTCTTGTTGGGTAGCTGCTCAACAGATGATGTTGCCGAACTCCCCTTGGAAGAAGGGGTTCCGGTTCGTTTTGAAATAAAGCGGGATGGGATCATGAGTCGTGCGCCAGGAGATGCAGCTCTTTCTGTCAACAGGATATTGATTCTGCCTTTTCGGAAAACGGATGAGGCATCGTCCAACGATGCAGCTAATTTCATTCCGGAATATAGTGCAGCCCGACAATTGGACGTCAACTCGTTTCCGGCAGTAGTCACGATGCTTACTCTTTCAGCAGCCTCTACCTATCAGTTGTTGGTGATCGGATATAATCGGAGTGATTATGATTTTACCGGTGGCGGGGGTGCGACGAAACGGTTTAATATCGGTTCGACAGATACTCCGGCTACATTGGCTAATTTGTATTTGCAACCGGTCAATCCGACGGTAGTTCCGGAGTTCTTCTCGTGTTTCGGAAACGGTTACCGGGGTGCAACGTTGGTTGGTCCCATTTTTAAACCTTCACAGATCAACTATGTGACGGGTACGCTGAAAAGGCTGGTTAGCGGTTTTACACTTGAAGTGACCAATGTTCCTGCGTATGTCAACTCTATGACATTGATAGCCGAGCAACTTGTGACGGCTACCCGTGCAACGGATGGGACGGCACTGACATGGCAAACAGCCGGTGACGGCGGTACGAAAACGTTGGCTACTCAGGCACCGGTTTCGGGAAAAGTCAGCTTCAACCAGTTTCTACTGGCTATTCCGGATAGTAGAAAGACTCTGTTCTATCTGGATGTGTCCTATGGAATCTTCACCGAACGTTATACGGTGAAACTGCCGGATACTCCGGGTGTGGTTTCGGGAAACCGGATTATCTTTACTCCTAATCATTGGGTGAAAGTGACCGGAAATTATGCGAATATCAATATAGGTTTCACTTTGGCAGGAAACATCAATCTGGATGACAATGCCTGGGATGGCCTTCAATAGAAACTGAAAGCAAAAAGAACCGGAGATGAAAACGAAAGTGATAATAATGATGAGCCTTTTTATTTCTCTCTTCCTGACGGGATGTGAGAAAGAACTGGTCGAAGTGCCCGGTGAAGTTCCCGGGCAACTTCCTCCGGAAGGTAAGCCTTCGGACTTGCCCGACGGATATTTTGAAGTAACCTTCTCAGCCGGATACGGAGGAGGAGATACCCGTACACCCGTCACAGGGACTGATTCACGGGTTCGCCACCTGCGTTACGTCATTTATAAGTCGACAGGTGAGTTTGTGAAAGAAAAGGTGGTGCTGAATACTACGGATGCCGCTCCTTCCTGGCCGATGGCGGCCTTGAAAGATACGCTTCCGAAAGGACAATATACAGCTGTATTTCTGGCCAATGTAGAGAAAACACAGTTCCCGATTCCCGTTTCGGGCGGAGGAACCAACTATGCGGATGTGCTGACGAACTACCAGATAACGCGTGCGAATGCCCGGATCGTGTTACCCGGTGCCGAGTTTACCGACACTTCGGAATTTTATCTGGCCAATGTATCTTTCTCGGATACCTCTGCTCAACCTTATGTATTGTTGCAGCGTATTATCAGTATGCTGAATTTGCGAAGAGTGTTTGTGGATGCACAAACCGCTTTGAATTCTCTGACCAATAATATTGTGACGCAAGTAGGGTATAAGAATATAATCCGGACGACGGTACAAGGCATTTTGCCCGGGTTACTGAAGACGGCAATGAACTTGGGGCCGGTTGGTAATCTTGTCTATGACGTTGTTGGCGGACTCGATGCCGCAGTCAATCTGGTGGTGGCAGCATTGGTAGAACCGGTCGTGGATGCACTGTATGCACAACTTTTGCAAGGGCTGGTCAATCAGATAGGGCTGACTCTTTCCGGTAATGCCACGCAGAACGGTGCATTGGGAGCGTTGGGCGATTTACTGAATCCCTGGCGGGGCAGTGATGCTGCTTATGCTTTAGTGACTATAAACAACTTCCCGAAGACTATGGACTTAGACCTGAATGTAAAGGATTTCTATACGGGCAATCATCGTTTCCGGTATGGATTCACACCTACACCCGGTACGACAAATAGTGAGAAAGATATTCTGATCAGAGGTTTTCATGGACTATATGATGTGCGGGAGATTCATGTTGCCAAACCCGGACTGATCTCCGGACTATTGGTGGATGACGTGATTGACGGTCCGTTGTTACTGAACGGAGTGTTTGTGAATATCACAGATCCAATACAAGCAACAGTCAATACGAATTACCGATATCGTTCGAACTATTCGTTTGTCAGCCTGGGGCTGAAATCGTATGCACAGCAGAGCGACGGAAACCATTCGCTGACACTCTCTGTACAGTTGAAGAATATTGCTAACCTGGATGGTATCTTGGGAGGAATTCCTGTGCTCGGTCCTGTGTTGAATGGAACCGTTAGATTATTGATTGGCAATATAACGGTTACCGTTCCGGTGAATCTTCCTTTGCTTGGAACCGATAACCTGACGCTGTCCGGTAGCTGGAGTACACCACCGGTACAATACTAAAAAATAAAAGGGGTACGGCCACTTACTATAGTACGGCTGCCCCCTTTTTAGTTCAGAGATTATAGCATTAATTCCTCCGTTTTTATGAATATTCAGTTTTTATTTATAATTAATATAATTGAATATCATTGGAGAAAAAAATATTGGTATTGGCTAGAAGTCATTACCATATACATTAGAATAGCCGATATGCCAACAAAAGTTTGGCTCTTTTTCGACTTGTGGCTTTTCGTAAAATTTTAAATCATAAGATGAAAGATACAAGCCTGTACCTATGTTTTTTAGCATAAAGTCGGATGCGTTATTTTCAGAAACGCATACTTGCCATAATTGGCTATTATCGTTTTTGAATACTGAGTAGTTTCCAGATGAGTCTAAATAATATCCATTATTTCTATCTACCATAGATTGGATTCTATAATAACCTTTACTTTTGATGAATTTTATAAGTCCCCTACTAATAGAACCACCCTGTATGGGATATAGTTCGGGGCGTTTCACTTCTTTATTACTCACATCCATAACAGTTAATATTGCTGTGGAGTTAATTACATTATTTTTTCTTGAACTTAGGACAATCTCCTGGGCAGGTAATGATAATAGAGCTGCTTCAATATCAATTCTTGCAATTGGATCCTCAATGAAATCACTTAATAAGTACATTTGTGAATCTGGATTTCCAATTCCAATTAAAGACTCTGAATTTTGGCTTACACTATTTATCCATCCTGTGTAATCTATAGATACGTTATCTAAGATACCATCTGGACTTTGACTAATAATGGCGCTTGAATTAACAGTACCACCTTGTGTCTTTATATATACATTGACTTGTTTGAAACTTTTAAATAGAGTCCTATCATACTTCGTACCAGCTTTAACTGATGAAAGCAAAAAGTTCGATTTTGCTTTAAATTCCTGTTCATTGAATTGGTCAGTACTTTCATATTTGCCTGTGTAGAAAGCTGAGAAATTACCACCTAATAATATATCCGTCATAACATGTGTACCATATTTTTGGATAATTTCTTGTCCCGATAGTTCTTTTAAATCTGCAAGGAACTCATCTGACAGAAAATATTTTAGTCTTGATGGCGAGGTATATGGAAGGGTCAGCCTTCTGGTTGTTTTTAAGGCATCAACTTTATAGAAGGAGTTTAAATTATTGCTAGTACTATTTTGATTAATTGTTGCCTCTAAATCAAGAGAAAAAACTTTTAGTATTTTAGTTCCTATTTTAGTTTTTACATTAACATTGAGCTTCTTTGTTAATTTATCAATTGATGTGCCATATGCAATTCTAGACTGCGCGCGTCCATGTAATATCGCTTCATTTATTTTTGCCGGTGTAAAAGATAGTTCATCTTTAGTTATTTGATCTCGCCCTCTGCCTTCTTCCAGTCTTTCTATATCTATTACTTTACCTTGCACGTATAAAGGGTCACTAAAATCTGCATAAAAACAGTTATAACCATAACCTAATGCATCGTATTTACCATCTCCAACGGCTCTGGTGCTTGGTTGAATGTTTTCTAATTGTTCAGTGTCAATAAGCCCATTGTCAGTACAAGATACAATGAGCAGAGTTGACAAAAGATAAGTGATTTTTTTCATAATGAATATTGTTTAGGTTGAATAATCGAGTGTTTTTAAATAAACACTCGATTATATTTGTATTAATTATTTAAAAACTATGCTTGAAGGGAACCAATATTTACCTGTATAGTCAATTATTTGCTTTTGTGTTCCGGATTGACCATCAGCCACATAAATATTAGTATTTAAATAATGCGTACCATAGCCATCCTCAGTGTAAATAAGATAGACATCTCCATTTTGAGGATTCACTTGTATGCCTGCACCATATATTGATTGTATTTTGGAAGGGGCTTTGAAAAATTCTTGAGCAATCTTGCTTTCCGTGTTGTATTTGTAGATGTTTTTTCCGTAGTAACTATCGCCATAAGCACCTGGCACGACAGTAGTATTAACTATATACAATGCATTTTCAGTTGTAGATGCACATAATCCTGTAGGAGTATATGCCCATTGATTATAAAACACATTTATATTATCAGGTAGCTCAACAGTGGTTTCGTCTAACGTTTTAGGATCGATTTTTATTAACGATTGGCCGTTGGCGGCCCAGATATTTCCATCTTTTGTCTGCGCGAATCCCGTTTTCATTAAAGCGGTTAGTTTTTTTACGAAAGAGAGGTCGGAAGATTTGTAGATCTTTATTGTATCCATATTATTTACGAATACATAATCGCCTGACTTTAAGATGTCTTTACAGCCATTTCCGTTGGCTGACTCGCTATTGAGTTGTGGGAGCATATTGCCGATAGATAATGGATTTAAATTAATTTTATAGGCACCTCTGCTTGCGGTCAATATACCTGTAGTTTCATTAATTGTACAGAAACTGTTTGCTTGTCCGTAGTCTAATTGTTCTTCTATTTCTGTACTTAATTGTTTGGTGATGTTGAAGTTAGCCAGCTCGATTTGGGTTAGATATGGAGCATCTTTAGCTACGATATACATGTATGAATCTTGAATGACTCCAACAGTTCCTGTTTGGCCAAGTGATTCAACAATGTTAAAGTTCCATTTTCCATCTTTATAATAATTGACAGAAGCTGAATGCCCCATAGATCCTTCGTTAATCACATAGAAACCACCGTAATATGCGAAAACATCTACTGTTATTTGGGCTTTATCCGTGTTCCCTTTAGAGTCTTGTGCTTCGAAAATGATCTCGTGTTTTCCTCCAACCGAAGTGCTGAAAGTGTAGTTAACCTCATTGGATACCTCTTTGCCATCTATTTTCCAAGAATAGATTTTAGGGTTAATTAGGTTTAGGGTAGGCTTTAAAGTTAAATCTTCACCTTTAGCAATGATAGTGTCATTGGGAAGACTCAGATTTTCGAAATTCGTAGGATAATAATATTTATCATCATCGTCATTACATGAAGAGATGATTATTGGTAAAGCACAAAGTGCAATAAAGCACATTTTAGTAATTAAAGCATTTATTTTTTCCATATCGTAAAAAATTAAATATATAAATAAGTGAGATAATTATTTCTTGTAGTGTAAATCTTCCACCGCCTGTATCTCCGTAGAGGCTTCACCCAGCCAACCGCAGTTCTGGTTGATCGCTGTATAAATCTTCACGAAGTCGATGCCGTCCAGATGAACCGGCTTTCCGTCTTTATCTACCGCCCAGTCTATCTTGAATTGAGAATATTCCGTATTGTTCGGATGGTTGTCGGCATATCCCCAGGCATAACAGTAGCCTACCCAATGCTCGGGCATGCCCGGACGCGGCTCGTTGATGGAGTTGTCCGCCAGGCGGCTTCCGCGGAATGTGATTTCAGCCGGCATCCATGCCGGATAATAAGAACCCTGGGTGTGATACGTGTTCCGGTAGATGTATCCCTCTTTGCCTTGATTGTCTTTCCACTTCACATCCCCGTCTGCCGGAGTGGGACGGTAGTAAGTGATTTCGTAGTTGCGGATGGTGGCAGGCGAGTTATATTCGCTTCCTGCCAATTCGTACCACTCATCATCCGGCAATCCGTTGCCATTCGTGTCTTTGGATACAAGCACGATTCCCGGTTCGGAGTTTCCTCCGGGTTTATCCAGCAGAGTACCATACATATCATAGTAGGCGTTGCCGTATATCTTGAAGTCATATTCACCGGGGACGTTAGGGATGGTATGGTCGAATCCCACGGTAATGTTACCTCCGAATCCTCCGAGCGTGAAGAGACAGGTGGTGCGGTCCTGCAGCAGTTCGGTGGCGCGTGCCAACACTTGAATACCGGTGAATCCCTCTTCGTAAGCAGTATAAGAGGTATTCATATATTGTGATGGCGCCGGATTATACTCCAATACTTTATTGGCGAAGGCACCTGCTTCCGGGTCTGCGGGATTTTCGTCGGGATTGCCTTGGGAGGCTTTGTTCCGGAACAGGACGGTATTGGAGTTGATTCCCACATTGGGCAGCTTAAATATAAGTTGTCCCTGCGGACTAAAGCATAACACATCTCCTTTCACCTTATAGTCGTAAGCGTCGGTGATGTAGACGTTTCCACTGTAAGGGTTGACACTGATGCTGTAAGGAGTGCGTATCGTGGTGCCGTCTGTGATGAAGTTTTCCCGCTCTGTCTTTCCGGCTTTCAGATTGAAGACTTTGATTTGAGAATCTTGGGTGCGGTAGTCGTAGTTATACAGATAGGCCATGTTGTCGTGAATGGTGAAGCTCAACACCTTTTCGTCGAAAGTCCGTACCACTTGATCGGTATGACCGTCTATTTGTACGAAGTGATAGTCACCCGCCTCTATGTTTTCGCCGTGCGTGGCTACATAGACGCTGCCATCCGGCCCGGCCTGTATATCTCCCGGATTGGGACCTACTTCTATCTTCTTGATTTCAGTGAAAGAAGGGATGTCGATCACAGAGACCGTGCGGTCTACCCCGATGCCTTCCCAGTCCAGTCCTCCGGAATTGGAAACATACAGCTTTCCGTTCTGCACGCAGATGCCGTCAGGGTTTCTGCCCGCCCGGGTCAGTGCGTCGATGGAGAGAGAGGCAGTATCTATTCGCGCCACTGTTCCGTCGAAGGAACACACGTATGCCTTGCCTCCGTCGAAAGCGATGTTGCGGGGTTGCCGGGAACTTCCGTTTTCTGACAGTATGGGTATCTGCTTGACAGACTTGCCGCTTTGCAGGTCGACCACTTCTATCTGGCTCGATACATTGACCACGATATAGAGTTTGCTTCCATAAATGCCCATGTCATTGGCGGTATCTCCCAGGCCGCGTCGGTTGATGCTGCGGAAGTAGTCGGTGTTCAGCTGATTGTTCTTGAAGGAATACAAAGCCAGCGAGCTGTTGTTCAGGTTGAAGAGTCCTTCGCTGAGGATGTAGAGTTCGGCTGTTCCGGTTTCGGCGGGCATACCGTCGTCGCCACCCGAAGGGGTATCTGTGTCTTCCAGGTCATCGCACGAGGCGAAGAGAAGCAGGAAGAGGAGGAAAAAGAAGGACACGCCTCCGATACCTCTCCGAAAGAGGGAAGAGGAATTGCTTCTGCCGTTATTGAATGAAGTTGTTTTCATATTGCTGATTCTTTTGATAATTACTGATTCAAATGTCTGGAGTATCTTTAGTATCTTACTTTCATCGTCACTCTCACCGAGCGTCCCGGCATGGGGAAGTTCTTCACTATCTCGTAATTCTTGTCCAGTAAGTTCAGCACTTCCACTGTCAGAGATGTGTTTACGTTACGGATGCGCAGATCGCGGCTGACGGATACACTGTGGTCGCTGTAACTGTCCAGCCGGTTTTCGCGAAGGTTCTGTCCCAGCATATAGCGCTTGCCCGAAAAGAGGAACGAGTAGGAGAGGTTCACCCACGGAGTCTCGATGCCGGCTTGTCCCGATCCGGATACGCGGGGAGTATAGGCGATTTGTTGCTTGTAGGTTTTCCCTCCCGGTTCGGTCATATCCAGTGCACGCTGATAAGTGTAGTTTCCCGAAAGGTTCACCCGTAGTTTCTCCCAGGGTTGCAGGCTGATGTTTCCGGCAATGTCTATTCCCTTGATGTCCACTTTGCCGAGGTTCACCATGCTCCATATAAAGAGGTTTTTGGTGGGGATGGCGATGATTTTGTCTTTCACCTTATTATAATAAGCATCTGCCGTGACGGATACGTAGGGGATCAGTTCATTGATCGATCGGCTGTACGTCAGTCCCAGGTTGTATTGTGTGGTGCTTTCCGGTTTCAGGTTCGTGTTGCCCACCTGCCCGTAGTACAGGTCGTTGAAGCTGGGCAACCGGAAGATGTCTTTATAGAACAGGCGGATGCGGAACTCTTCGCCGGCAAAGGGCTTGAACGACGCGCTGACGTACGGAGAGAGTTTCCGCCGGTTGGCTGCGGCGCTGCCTTGGCGCACCTCTTCGTTGATGACCGTTGCCAGTACCGAGGCGGATGCCGTCAACCAGTCGTTAACGTATTTTCCGGCAAAAGCCGTCAGCCACGAATAACGGGTAGGATATGCGAAATCTTTCAGGTTCGCGTTCAGCCGGTTGATGCTCGCGTCTGTCGAAAGCGAAAAAGAGAGGTTGCTGAGCACCCGGTAGAGCGCCGAAGCCGAGAGGTAATACTCTTGCTGGTAATAACTGTTCTCCGTTTTGCCTTCCGAACCTTTATAGTCGGGGTCGAGATAACGTTGGTAGCTCCAGTTCCATTTGGCCGAAGTCTGGAAGACCCATTGGCGGCTGAATTCTTTTTTGTATTGGCTTTGCACGAAGACATTCTTATCCCAGAGATGCTGTGAAGAGTAGTCGTAATAATAAGTCGTGGCATTGGGCAGTCCGCGGGACGACTGATAGTAATAGGCCTTTAGCCGCCATTGTTCCGTATCCGAGAAGTTGCCGAACAATCCCGCTTCGGCACGGAGGTTTTTCACTTCCGTGTTTTTCCGTTTCTCACGGGAGGTCAGGTCATTGTCCTCGCCATAATGCAATGTGAAAGGATAATGACCATCGGACGACATCCATTCGCCGTTGGCGGAGAGCACCCATTTACGGCTCAGTTTCTGTTCGAGCAGGAGAGACGGATTGACCAGTCCCCACGAACCCGTTTTGAACGAGGCACTCAGGTTGGTACGCCGGTTGTCTTTGAATTGCGGTGTCAGTGTCTGTATGTTCAGTATCCCGGCAGAAGCGAAAAACCTTGCGGGCTGAAAGATGTTGTCGCTCTGTCCGTTGCTGAGTGACAGGCGGTCTACATTGTCCAGTGAGAAACGTCCGATGTCTATTTGTCCCGTCTGGCAGTCGCTGATCGTTATTCCGTCATATCCCACGGCGGTATGCTCGGCTCCGAGACTCCGCAATGAAACGGTTTTCAGTCCGCCGATGCCGCCGTAGTCTTTCACCGTAACTCCGGCAAAGTGTTTCACGGCATCCGACACTTGCAATACGTTGAGGCTTTTGAGTTCTTCTTTAGAGAACACCTGAGTGGGAGCCATGGCTCTCACTTCGCGGGTGTGGTATGCTTCGGCAACGGTTACTTCGGGGATTGAATAAGTACGGGCGGTATCTGCTTTCTGCTGCTGGGCGGAAAGCGAAACGGTAAGAGCCTGGCAGCAACAGAAAGCAACACAGGAGTATAATAGCTTAGGTAATCTGAGTATATTCATCTTTGTTTTTTGTTGTTAAAATGTCCGGACGAACTCACTTCGGCCGGACACACTAAATAAACTTGGCAGAGTTTACTTTAAAATTTAATAATATATTGAAAATCAAATATATTATTTAAAAATTATGTATTGGTTTAAACTTTTGGTTTAAACTTTTGGTTTAAAGTTTTTAGCACCATTTTACTTTCTTGTTTTGATGTCCGATAGTGTTAAATATTGCAAAAGTAATATTTTGAAACAAGAATAACCTTCAAATTTGAAACTGAATAGAATGAATATAGTCATTAAATTCAATGCTCTTTCCTCGAAAGCAATGATGCAAAAACTACATGGCAGGTCTTCTGACTTGTTTCGTTTATAAACTGCCTTCACGAGATTCTCTCATTGGCGAAAGTGTTGTTTATAACTTCTTAATATGAAACTTACAGCAGCGGGACTGTTCAGGACTTACACCTGATTCCCTTTTAATTACTTCTCTCGTGCGAGAGTTGCAAACCAATGTGTCGCAAAGATAGGCATAAATATTGCAAATTCATAAGTTGTAATTGGAAAAATGAAAATCTAATCAATACGCACTTTATTTACGCAGTCGCAATTACGCACTTTTTTGCGCACTCATTTTACGCACCCTTATGCCACTTCTTCATATTCTACATATTCGGCTTCCGATTCTTTTTGTATTATCGGGGATGATTCTGTGGAAACATTGGCAACCTCTTTCAATTCTTTAAGCCAATTTCTAACCGTACCTTCTGCCACACCCAACTCTTTGGCAATCGCCCTATTGCTCAAACCTTCTTCATGGAGTATCTTTACTTTTGCCTTTAGTATGTTTTTATCCTCAGACTTGGACGGTTTCAATAACTTTTCTTCTGCCGAACAACCCTCTTCCACAAATTGAGGAAAATTATCTTCCTTGACTATTCTATATAAGATTACATTATCTCGTCCATGTTGATTTTCGCCTTGTCTCACTTTTATCTGTTTCAGGTAAATCGTCTTTTCGTCCATTTGAGAACGTCCCATCGCAAAGCTACTATCACAGAAGTTCATCAATCGTTTACTCCCTGCCAAATCATCAGCCACAATTTCCTTCTTTGAGTTTCGCTTCTTGGTATGGGCAATTACAAGTAAACTCAATCCGTATGTATGCTTCATTGCTGATAACCGTTTCATAATTCGAGTGGCTTCTATGCCTTGGTCAAGTTTTCCGCACAAATAGGTGATATTATCTACAATATATGTTTTTACTCCCATTTTAACCCCTTCTTCTATCTTTTGAAATAAATACGCCTCCACTTCATTATCTGTACAGACTTGCTCAATTCTTAAACTTGGGCGATAAAGATTGTCTGAGAATTTATAAGGTACTCCCGTTTTATCATTTGTATAACGTGAACGAAATTGGCTCAAAGACAATTCATAATCTAAATACATAACTTTACGTTCTTGTGCTATATCCTCAGCCATTTGCATGGCATATAAGGACTTACCAACATTGGATTCTGCAAAGAATATACATAGTTCATTTTCATACCAAAATGTCTTATATAATGCCTTTGTTGGGGGAAGTTTCAAGGCTTTTTCCATAGCTTCATTTGCAGTTAAATATGTCTGAACTTTTGTTCCAATATTATTTTTTTCCATTTTCTTCTTTTTTAATATTAAAAAGGCATAGTTTCTACTTCCAAAATCATTTATTGACATTGGCTATTACTATATAATTGTTTGCTGCCTTTATCTACAAACAATATATTATCAAGTATTTATTTTTTATTTAATGGAACTGCCTTTTGAGCAGTAGGCATCCTAAACGTTCCATAATCACCCTTAGGAAAGGTAACTCATCAATCAGAAAGAGTGCTCATTCCTTTCTGATTGACGATGCAAATTTAAAATAGAAAATAATATTTGGCAACTAAAATGTAGGATTTGGAATCCAATCCAAAATCCAACTTCAAAATCCAAAAAAACACCTCTAACACATTCTGTTTAGATTACTCTAATTCTTTTGGAATTTTAAAACCATATTTTTCAAGTGATTGTACGATGTATTCAATATTTTCATTCTTCTCTCTAAATAATTCAGGTTTATGGACGTATTTATAAGCAGAGTTATTCGCTTTGTTGTTGATGTCATATTCCTTGTTTGTTACATAATTAGCAATCTTTATAATCGTCTCAGAATCAATTTTATCACGCAACATATAATGTAGTACAGCTATTCTGTTTTTATTGGAAATTATATCTGTCTTTTTGTTTGACAGTAACGATTTATTTTCCTCATGTGAAATCGTATCTATTACATTTTCTTTCACGTCTGTACAAGTATCATAAAGTACATCATCATCTTCCTCAGGAAGATACTCTATTTTTTCAGGAGATTTCAGAAATTCCTCCAATACATCTTTAATATATAAAAGATGCCACATAGATGTCTTCAAAGAATATACTGTAGTAGCAAAAGTGAAAGCAAGATAACCCTCCATTTCAAATTGTTTGAACTGAACTAATACATCATCAATGACCCTAATAAAATATTTAATATTTGTGGTACGATATATATCAATTTGATATTCTCTTTCAAAATAAAAAGCAAGGAATCTATATAAATCAGGAATCGTTTTCTGATTAAAAACTCCTTTTAAAAAGAACCAAAAGTGGGAGCGGTCATAATACTCAACAAGCAAGTTCTCTAACTCAAACTTCTTGCTTTCTAAAAGACCCTCATCATAATTTTCTTCTGTATCTTTCTTTATCTTTATAGCCTCATTTATACCCATTTGATTTTTTTTCAATTTGCCACTAAAATACAAAAAAAAGAGTAACCCCAAGGCTACTCTCTCAAAAAAAAGATGAATGAAATGAAGTGTCGTCATACTTCTCTAATACTTAAAGAATCGTTATATATGACTTACAGAAGGTAAATTACATTTCTCGGTCATATATTTATAAGTATTTATCCATTTATAAAATTCATATTAGAGCATTGATAATTAATGAACATATTCCAAAGTCAGTGTTCCATAGCCATAGTTATGTTCTTTTCCTACTCTTGGAGCTATATATTTAAGTTTTGTGATTAAATCCCCATTCTTCTCATATTCGTAATGTTCACGAAATTCAGGTTGAAGATGTTTATACCTATCCAAACTACTTTTATCTCCTTTCAATATAAGATTAGTATTCTTTCCACACCATTCTGTTCCAAATACAATATCTGACATGTAATCCCTACCATAACTATGAAATATAAGAAAGTTGAAATTCAGATTTGTATTATTTCTTACCTCTGATTCAGGATAATAGACAAAGTTTGCTTTACCACCATATTCTTCACCCACATCAATCGTTTTATCTGAAACTATATTGTTGTTCTTCCAATTGATTGTTGTAATTGTTGTGCTACTCCAATCTTCATCCATATTTTCGCTTGTCGTTTTTATCAACTTTACAAGTTCCTTATTTTCATTGTAGTACATTTGAAATGTTTGCACTAATCTATTTTTAGATGGTGCATACCAATTGATATTAGAAAGCAGATTATTTTCATTGAAATTGTACAAAGCTTTTGCGCTAAAATCTTGTTTTCCATTTACATATCGAACGAATTTCAGTATTCTTTCTCCTTTGGAATTATAGGAGATAGAATATGTGTCTCTGCATTTCTTACCGTTAAGTTCGTAATTTTTTGTAACTTCTTTTAGATTTCCATTCTGATAATATCCTAAATCCATTTTAAATGAACTCTGTCCACTATACGATTTCCACGTAGCTGTTTTTACCATATATTGTCCGTGGGCATTAGTCGTTTGAGCTTTTATACCTAAGCAAAAAAGACTTAGTATCGCTAATGTTATATATTTCATAATCAACGCTTGGTTAATACACATATTCAATCAAGTAATCTCCTTTGGAGTAAGAACTATTCTTTTTGTTGATTTTTATCAACAAATTATCTTTGTATATGTAATCGAAAGTATCATCTCTCATATCTTGATACGAAATAAGATTATTCGGTTTCTTACCACACCATTCAGTTGCGAATAGTATATGTTCATTATAGGGAGAATTATAATGCTTTATTAATGATGATAAATTAATATTTGTATTATTGGTTTTATTGCTATAATGAATATCAAAAGTTTGTGTAATATTATCGTCATTTGTATAATGATACTTAATCATATTTCCATTTTCCCAAGTATATTCCTCGTTGTTATGTATTTTATACCGATTACCGCCTTTTTCCTCAAATGCAGAATCAATGCTTTTCAATTCTCCATTATCGTAATATATTAATGTAAAAAGAGTTCCTGTTTCTACACCTTTTGTCGAATAATCATATAGTTGGTTTATATATCCTTGTTCATTAAAAGTAAATTCACATTTGGTATAGGGGTCTTGCTTGCCATTCACATAAGAAATGAATTGATACCGATTATTGGAAAGGGTAAAAATTTCAACTGTCTTGCTTTTGAATTTCTGATAATACTCTTTCCGTACTTCAATCAGGTTTCCATCATCGTTATACTTGAAATGATACCATTTATCCCCTTTGTCACCAACCTCTTTTTGAGTAAAAGCATTAACCCAATGTATGCTTTTCACCATATACTCACCTCTGTTATTCGTTTTTTGAGCGAATACGCATACACTGACACTTGTTAAAATGATTGTTACTAAAATATTTTTCATACTTCTGTATTTTTAAGTGCTCGTTAATGACTATCGTTTATTATTTCATTTGAAATCTGTTTCAAATTGACAAACAGTGAATTATCACCAACCTTCCCATATCCTTTTAAATGTTCGGGAGAAGAAAAAGAAAGTTCAAAGACAATTTTCTCATTTTGGCTTTCACCAACCAACTGTAATTTATCGGATATTAATTGCCCCGTCAAATCTAACACCGTACCATACTTTACATTTTGGTATTCACCATTTATCATGCCATTTGACAAAACTCCAAAATCCACCTTTATGGGAAAACCTTTCATATCACCCTCATAACGGTAAAAATATCCTTCTATTAATCCTGCATTTTCGCTTTTTCGCTCTATTGAGGGATTTTCTTCGTCATCAACAAGTCGTTTAGTTCCACCCAAATCCACTAATTTATCACCGTCATATTTGAAGACATGGCTATCTTTCACAGCAATTCTTTTTCCGTCGTTCATTCTTTTCATATATTCAATTCGGTGGGCATGTATCTCTCCATTGTCTATATCATTAACAAAGAACATGGTATGTAATTTTGTAGCAGTAGTAAGTTTGTAAGTTTCACCATCATTCAGAAAACAAAATATATAGGACTTGTCCTCATAATCATTGTTGGATATTTCTTTCGTACTTGGAGTAACGTACGCATTAACTACCGCATCATCTATTCCGTCACCATTCAAATCTCCAATAAAGATATTATACCCTTCACTGCACGTTTCTAATGGAATAAATTCCCTATCATCTTTGTAGTGTTTCCAATGTTGCAGAAATACTTTTTTTATATCCACTTCTGTCATTTTTTTTATTGTTTCTGTACGCTTAAGGGGGATTTCCCGTTTAAATGTGTCACGCTGTTCGCTATTGGTCTGTTGTATGCTCGTGACGTTTTCTTTACCTTTATCTTGACGATTACCAATATTATATCCAACATACACAATAAATAGGATAGTAAGAACCGCAGCAACACCCCAATATACTCTTTTGCCATTTTTGAAAATTGAAACATTGGGTATTTGCTCGTATGTCTCTGTTTCATTCTTGGGTGAAGAATTTACCGTATGTGCATCCTCATTAGTCGGTGTGCCGCACATGGGACACGCTTCCGACATGGGAGACATTTGGCAACCGCACTTTTTACATGTAATGTATTCCACTTCCTATTTAATTTTAATTGAGACCTTGTTAGTAATTAACAGAATGATACTTTGTACTGTAAGAGACAATACTATAACCAATAGAAACCAATTGTTTTCAAAAGTTTTAGCAGAAAACAATGATAATACAAATTCCATACCTCCCAATATGGAAAATAGCACATGTAACGATATTTTGAAACCATCTTTCAACGTCACCACATTCAAACAAAATAATAGCGCAGTAGTAGCAACTATAACCAAACTACTGACAAACAAGTTGAACACTTCATAAGATGAAAGTATCAAGCCAAACAGCAGATTGGCAACTAAAAGGATGATTCCTATTACTATTATAATCTGTTTCATAGCCGATAAAATTACATGGTTGGTAACTTGGGAGGTAACTCATTGAAGAAAGATGAAAATTCAGGAAGTTGGGAAATAAAGCCCCAATTAGCCATCCCCTTTTTCCAAATTAAAGTATTTCCCTGAATTGTCCCGTTCTCAATATTCACTTTAATGGTATTGAAATCAAAAGCCCCTTGTTGCTGCCCATTGACCGCAATATAATATTCTTGGACGGGTAATGGGGGAGGTACTGTTAATGACGGAGAATTAACATTCATTGTATTCATTGCCATGTTGCCGACTTGATTACCTATATTTAATCCCATCCCAATCCCAACACCTGAACTAACAAGCCCACCCCCTTCATTGGAAGCCGCATTCTCTAAAACATTGAAGCTACGCTCCATTTGATACACGTCTTTTCCCGTTATTTTCAAACGTGCTGCCAAATCTTTTGCTTCCTTCAAACGGATAAAGCTTGGGTCATTCTCCTGAACATTAATCCCTATTACATTGAAACTTTCAAGTTTAAGTCCATACTTCTCAAATTCAACGCCAATGCGTTGTTGGCAAAATTCGGAAATGCCGCCTATATGTGAATTTATATTAATTACCGATATTCCATCTTGGGACAACTTATCTGAAACAATATTTGTCAGCTTAGACATTATAATTCCCCGAAAATAATTGGTAAGTTTCTCCACAGTAAACGAAGTCATATTACTTACCAAGCTTTCCAAGAATTGCCGTGGGCTGACAACTTTAAATCCATACTGCCCAAATGCCCTTATGGGCACGATAATCCCATATTTCGGGTCTTCAATTTGTATTGGGCTTGCTGTACCCCATTTGCAATCAAGAATGGTAACTTGATTGATAAACCAAACTTCCGCTTTGAAAGGTGTCTGCCCATTGAAGGGAAGATTTATCAGTTTACCCAATAACGGAATATTTTCCGTTTTTAAGGTATAAGTACCACAAATAAATTCATCCAAAATCACACCGCCTTTCACAAAAAAAGCTGTCTGTGTTGGATATACAACTAATTGCGAACCCAATCGCAAATTTTCAGACGGAAACTTGTACACAAGCTCCTTGTCATTCACTTCACATTTGATTACATCTATAAGATTCATATTTTATACCTCCTTATTACTAATGCTTTCCAAATACAACCTGTGGGAACGGCTAACAAACAGAGTATAAGAGCCAAAACAAATTTATTTGAGAAAAATCCAAATGAACTAATAAAAAAAATAGCACCTAAAAGGCACAAAACCGACCAAAAAACAGACCAACCATTAAACATCTTAGGAGAGCCTTTTTCTACAATCCTATCACCATCCATTTTTATTGTAAAGAAGTGGTTTACACCTATATCTTCCATCCCATAATAGAGGTCAAATTTACCTGTACCTTTAGATTCTATTCTATCATATCGGCAAGGTGCAATTTCTTCCCCTGTCAATTTAAACAACCCCCAATTCTCTCCATTACCCAACTTTATTCCTGCCTTTATCCAATTACTTTCTATAATAACTTTATCATAGACACATGGTAAGATTTCCGTTTTACTCTCTATGTTATATACTCCATTCTTCCCTTCTTTGCTGACAGTTACATTAGGGAGAAAATCAGAAACAAACGAATATATACGTGGTAATACTTCTTGGTAGGTCTTCATATCATACAATCCTGATACAAACGATTCTCCATCCATCTTGGTAAAAGTTATATACCGTTCTCCGTTTCCACATGTACGGATAAAAAAATGAATACAAGGATAAATTTCACGCCCACTTACATCAAATACTCCATATTTACCGTCTTTAGCAACTTTTATATACTTGTCATATTGTAGCGTTTTATCTTTACAAAACAATGGTATAATTCCTCGTTCATCGTAAATACATGGGAGTATTTCTACTCCATTGGAGTTTATAATCCCCCATTTTCCCTTCAATTTCACCTTAATTAACCCCTTGGGATTGTATACCGCACGCCCAATCTCTTCATATCCTATATCCCTTATATCATCAAATTGGAAATCAATAAGAAATTTGCAATCATCATTCAGTAAAGCCCATTTTCCTTTTCTACAAATGGCAAATAGTCCTTCTATTCTAATTGTACTAACAATATTGTCGTATTCCAACCCAACTCGTAAATCACCATTCCTATCAATAAGCCCAAATCTTTGTCCTATTGAAACAATAGCAAGTTTTCCATGATACTCACCAACAGTCTGATACTTGGATATTTTTTCTGCATATTGTTCGCCTGAAATAGTTTTCTTTTCCGTTTTCGGTAAGCCTTTTTCAAGCATTGGAGTAGATAACTGTATAACTGAACCACAATATTCACATATAGAGCCAACGCCCCCCAATCCACCACAAAAGGGACAAGCAATTTTTTCTTGTGCCATAATATTAGCAAGAATCTGTTTCCCGTAGGCTCAAAAGGAAGGATTATAAAAAAGAAGTGTGAGCCTGAATAGACTTATCCCCAACCTTTGATTGGCTCTCGACTGCCGTGTAACAAATTGAGTAATAAGAAAAAACAGCTCACACCTTTGGCTGTATATGTTGTTTGGAAACATATATAACAAACCAAAGGAAGAACGCTCTTATTATTCCATGTTACACAAAGATGAGGTGTCGAGATTCATCAAAGTGGAATAAAGCTAAAACGCTTCCTATAAATTATTATGTCTGTCATTGCGATGCAATGACAATGCAAATATAAAGATAAAAAGCGAACTTAGCAACGTTCTGTGAGCTGTTTATTTTGCAAAGGTAATGCTTTAGAGTTATATTAAATCATTATGCCACATATCTTTGAATTAGTCTTTGAACTTGAACAATCTGAAATTTGCAACCTTTTGAAGAAACAAAACCTTGTTCATTTAATTGCTTTGTCATTTGCGAAATTGTCAGTCCTTCTTTTATCATTGACCGCAACAATGCAACTGCACGCATATTATTAGCATTATTTTGTGCTTTTATTCGATTGGTTTGATTACTATGCGCAATTGCTTCATCATGTTTGTTCATTAAATTTTCCGATTTACCAAGTTTTACACCTCTTTCCTTCTTGGCTTTCAATGACTGTCGGGTACGTTGGCTTATCAGATTGGCTTCATATTCTGCAATAGACGAAATAATGTGTAATATCAGGCGATTCGCTTGGGGAAAATCACAAAATGTAATTTCAACATCACTTTCCAATAACTTTGAGGTAAAAGCTACATTACGACTTAATCGGTCAAGTTTCGCCACAATAAGGATAGAATTTGTTTTTCGGCACAGAGCCAATGCTTCTTGTAATTTAGGGCGGTCTGACTTTTTTCCACTTTCGGTTTCCACAAATTCAGCTATTATTAGACCTTCTTTTACAAAAGAATGAATAATACTTCTTTGCACCTCAATCCCCAAACCGCTTTTTTCTTGTTTGGTAGTAGATTGTCTCAAATATGCTATATAGTTACCCATAATTCCGTTTTTAATTGATTACTTACATTTGCTAAACGACCATTCAATAAATGTAAGTTACTATCAGAAATAGCTGATTTCACACTTTTTTAATCTCCGCAATACAAGTTCCGCCCATAACCCATCGCATAAGAAACGACATCAGAAGACAAACCTTCAAACTCGTTTTTATTGGACTTTTCATCTTTGCGTGCATTGTGTGCCACCCAACTCGCAGCTATCATAGCATCAAGCTTTGCCGCTTTCGCCTCACGAACTCTAACAGCATCTTTTTCCCAACGCCATGCAGCTTTTAGACATTCACCCCATGTACGTCCCTTGCGTTGAAAATCGTTGCTGTAAATTCTGTGTGCATCCTTCATCACTTGTCTTTTATCGTATCGGTTCATATTATTGTAGTGTCATTGATTTCTTATTACATTGCAAATGTAGTGCTTTTAATATACATATACAAATAAAATCGTATATTTTTAGAACTACATTAACTTATTTTATGTATATCTATCAATATACATATTAAAAAGAAACGTATATTTGTATTTATAATAAAAATGAATACTTATGGTACTACGAATTAAAGAGGTTATAAAAGAAAAAGGTATGACCGTTCAAACTTTAGCGGATAAAATGGGGATTAACAGAGTAGGACTATCCAATCATATAAATGGAAATCCATCTGTTGCAGTATTGGAAAAGATTGCTGCTGCATTGGAAGTGTCGATACAAGAATTGTTTGAAAAAGAAAAGAATGAAAATATTAATGGATATATTGAGATTGGGAGTGAAATTTTTAAAGTCACTTCCTTTCAAGACATGGAAAATCTGCTTACTCGTTACAAACAGCCTGCAAAATGAAAAAAATCATATAGCCAACTGTTTCATGTCTATGTATAATGGTGCGAAATATGATTTATATAATTGATATTCAATGGTATAATGCGTGTGATTGATTTTGTATGCTTATTACCATACTTGCTTAAAAGATGAATAAAAATGCAATAAATAACACGAAAATATGGGAAAGTTACCAATGAAGCAACTTATATATACTTTCAAGGATATAAATATTGATGCAATAATTGAGAAACATATAGAGTTGTTGAAAAATCAAAATCAACCTCAACGGATTATCACTAATTTCGATAAGGTGACTTGTGATAGCAGTTTTGTTGCCAAAATCGAAACTGTTAAAGGAGCAAACAAGTCATTTCCAAAAAAGCAAATATTATATAAAAAATATGCGTTCTTTATTCATCGGCTTATTCAACGATGCAAATCCAACAAAGAGGGAAACTTTACCCGTTTCAATTCGCAAATATTACAAACTGTATTTGGGCATGTTTATATTGATATGTTAAAGACATTGGAGACATTGGGCATTATAAAAGTATCAAGTAGTTATATACCATCTATTCAGGCTCGTTTAATTGAGCTTAATCCAAATTTGCCTACTGCATCGGAAATGAAATATTCATCTTACATTGAAAAATATTCCGACAAGATGCAACAAGAATTGGAAAAATATGAGCAGATACAAATTCAGAAGATAAAATCTGAAATGGGGGATAGCTTATATGATAATTTTACAAAATCGTTGAGAATGCTCAAATTAGTACATAGAGACGAAGCGGAAGATTATAAGAAGAGACATCATTTTATAAGTTTAAAATCAAAAGAATATTTTACTTATATTTTAAATGAATATAACAAAGGGAACTTTAATATATTATCTATTGATAAGAACTTACGTATATATTCCATCCTGAGCCAATCACCAAGAATATTTAAGAATTTTCTTAATATAAAATTTTCCATAGATATACATAATAGTCATCCTTTATTATTTAATAAATTAATAATTGAAAGATATAATATAAATGATAATATCTTACATATATTATATAATAATCTTTCTAATATAGATAATTCTTACTATTCTGTTAGTAAACAACTACGTAAATTATTGGTAAACAATGGAATATCGAAAGAAGAAATTGCAAATATCCCTAATGATATTTGGGAGTACATTTATAATACTTCAAAGGGGATATTTTGGGATGATTTTACGAGATTGGACGAGTTTAAACGATTATTACGTTCTGACATTAAAGTAACACTATTCCGTGAAGTCTTTTACTCCAAGACACTGACAACAAAAGGAAAAGACTTTGCCAAATCATTTAAAAAGCAATATCCAAGTGTTTATAAATTGGTGAAGGAAAACAAAAGAGAAGACCGTACTTTCTTGGCTAACAAAATGATGCGCATTGAAAGTGATATATTCAGGAGTGTATTAACTAAACTATACGCTAAACGATTTAAAGTACTCACAATACATGATGCAGTTGTAGTTTTAGATACGAAAGCTAACGACCAATGTACTCCCGAACTTATGCACTCAATTATCGAAAAAGAATACCTGCGGATTGGTTTGTTTCCCAATATATCAGTTGATTACTATTCAATGGAGAATGTAGCAAGGGAACTGCGACAAGAGGAACAAGACATGAAAGAAATAAATGAATTGATAGATAGCTTTAAAGCAATAGCCAAGGATGAATCCCATTCAAGGTGTCAAACTTGCAGAGATATACTAAAAGAATTGGAAGATGGGACATCAGAAATTTATATTAATCATGCTACAAACGAATTTGTGTGGCACAACATTTCCACTTGGTAGGCAAAGTCTTTACAAACTTATTTCCACTTTGAAAGAAATTTATTTTTGCGGAGAAAATTTACAGAAAAAGGAACTACCCGTTGGTAATTTAGCCCCCCCCCTTCCTCCAAGGAAGGGTAACTAAGAGAGGGGTTACGGGGGTATCTGTACTTATTGTTATGGTTGATTCTCCCAAGAACCTTCAATCGCTTCTTCTTGTATTGGTTCATTTTCCCATATTCTTAAGTTTGATTCAACTTTTCTTTTTATATTAAAATCGCCTAAATATGATTTCTCTAATGTTTTTAAATCATGTCCTGCCATATTTGCAATTTCCTCTAATGTTGCTCCTTTATCATTCAATACATTTAGAGCCGTATGTCGTGCAGCATAGTATGTAATCCTTTTTTCAGTTAGTGAAGTTGGTGCATTGTGGAGAGTTCTAATGTAATCATTTAGTGCATCGGCTAAAGTGTTCCAATAATTAGACATTCTGCTATATATTTGTTTCTTACTTAATTGAGGGTAAGTCTTTTTGTCGAATACGTTTAAAATGAAATCGTCTTCTTTTTTTTTGAAACCTACCTCATCATAATAATAGGGGTATAATAGGGAATCAATAATATAACAAGGTAATTTAATATTGACTTCTCTTTTTGTTTTTTGTCTCAATAATTGTACTGAGTAATATTCAATGATTTGATTTTTATTATTGTATTCTTTCATGTATTGGGAATCTTTAATTCTTGTGTAATCAAGTGGCATTTTTTTGTATTGTTTACGTTTTAAGTCCTTCATTCGTAAATGTGATAAGTCAATAGGGGCTAATCCGTCAAATGCAACCATAATTAAAAAGATATTTATCGCATTAAAATAGTTATTATTATTAAAGGTGTACGGTTCATTTAGCCAATTATTTAAATGTTCGTTTGTACCGATACTATATAGATGTTGAAGAAAAGTAAATCCTTCAAGGTCTAATGTCCTTTTTTCAATGATGCTTGTGTAGGCTCTCTTGTTATAAGATATTGGTTTATAACTTAAAATATGCCCCTCTGTGAATCCCCAATTATATGTTGTAATAAATCGTTTGATTAATTCTTTGGCTTGTTTAACCCCTTTATCTTTTAATTTTTCCTCTAAAGTTGCAAACCATGTTTTACTAATTGATTTGATTGCGATTTCATTTCCATAGATTTTAATCAAAGCATTTTTTAATTGTCTATATTTTCTTGCGCTACCTTCCTCGTATGTTTGTATTTTGGCGTCAAGCAAATCAAAGAAATTAGTGTATATTGGAATAGTCTCGTTGTCGTCAATTTCATTATATATAGCTGTAATTTCTTCATGGGATGCGAGAAGGTCTAAGTCGTATGGACGGTTGATTGTATCGAACTCTGTCACTCTTTGTAAGATTCGTATATATTCGTCATTGACAATTTTATTTTTCTCTTTATATTTTTTGTCTTGACACTTAACAGCAAGCTTTTCTTTATTCCAATATTCGGCTTTGGTGGAAACTCCCGTCATTACTAATTTGGCTTTTTTATGGTGGATTCTAATGGCGATAGGGTGTTCTCCATTCGCTAATGTTTTACTTTTGAATAACTCTTTTCTTACTTTCATAATCCTATTTTTCGGGGTTCAATTTTATTTTGGTTTAAAGTCGGTTTAAACTTTTATGGTTTAAATCGAATGATTTTAACTATTGGCGAAAATAGGGATAAATTTTGTAATATGCAATATAACAGTGTGTTATAAACGAAAAATGCCAACGTGATTCCCATCAAATTGGCATTCAAATAAACTTGGCAGAGTTTATTATCATAACTTACTTTCTCTGAATCAGAGTGATGAATAAAATGACGGATGGAATAGTTCCGGCTCATTAGACTCAACGCTTTTTCCTCGAAAGCAATGAAAAAGATGCACAGGCAGGTCTTCTGACTCGTTTCTGTTGATAAGCGCCTTCCCAGGAAACGTTTCCCAGTGGCAAGTGGTGGTTGCTTACAACAATCTGATGTGAAACTTACAGCAGCGGGACTGTTCAGGATTTGCACCTGATTCCCTTTTAATTGCATCCCCGGAACACGGAGAATACAAACCAATGCACTGCAAAGATAAAAAGAATATTAGAAATAGCATACTAATTTGTGATTATTCTTTGTGCATCGCAGAGCGGACGGAACAGCATCGGGCAGGTGATCGGAATAACGTAAACAGTCGGTGTCATTTGTCTTGACCCCGGGCGATAATGATGTCAGAATGACGGATAATCGCTCTTTGGGCTGACACACTCTTTCTCTAAAACCGGTGAACCGGAAGAAAAAACGGAGGAAAGCCGGGCTTTTCTGCCCCGAAAGCCGGGTTTTGAGTGGTGAAGAGCCGGGCTTTTGCAGAAAAGAAGCAGGCTTTCACTCCAAAAGACGGGTACATTTGCTCCGAAAGAAGTAAGCATTTTCCAAAAAGGTTTACTTCTTTTTCAAATATCTCTATATGTTATGCTCCATTACATATATTGTCATGAAAACCGGGACTTATAGCTCCGGGTTTTGTTCCGGTTGCTTACCGGATATGATCGTTCGGGGAGTGTCGGAAAGAGCAGGTTTGTTTCTAAAAACCTGCTTTATGGACGGAACATTTCCAGATAGCTTTCTTCCGGTGGATAAAAGGAGGTAATTACTGTCGAATGGATGAACGGGCAATCGAATAGGGAGCGTTTTTCAGAACCTTGCCGTGTATCGGCCCGAAAGAACGGAAAATAGAGAGGTCGGATTATCATTCTGTCAAAATGATAACCCGACCTTCCGTATGTCTCCGGAGTGAAATGCCCCACTTCGGTATGCTTGTTCAGCCGCGCTCTGCCAGATACTGCTCTACCTTTTGCAGGGTGGCGTCTTTCAGCAATACGGTTTTGTTCTTATCCAGTAAATAAAGAGTGGGAATGGCTCTCAGGTCATACAGGTTTTTGTTTTTGATGACCAGTTCTTTATCATATCCGTTGGTCCATTCTTTCGCAAAGTCGTTACGGTGCTTTTTCCATTCATCCAATTCTTCATCCGGATAGATGGACAGGACTTTCAGTTTCTTGGCGGCTGTGAATCCGTTGATGACCGGAGAAGCCTTTAACCCCTCTATCATCTCCGCGCACGCATGGCAACCCGGATTGTTGATAAACAGCAGTGTGTATTCCGCAGGGAACTGATAAAGCGTACCCTTGGCGCCCGAATCCAATGTGTAGGTGAAGTTGAGTGCCTTAGTGCCTAACCGGTTCTTCTGCGCCAGCTCCAACCGTGCCTGCGGACGTATCTTCGCCGTTTCGTCCAGTGCGGGAGAGGCAATCAGGGCTTCCAGTACCGGGATATAGAATTCTTCGTTGCGCATAGGCGAGTTGGGATCGTACAGATATTTATCGGCCAGCTCCTCAAAGAAATGAAGCATCTTCCGGTTCTTCTCCGCCCGGTTGAAAGTTTCTTTCATGGCAGTTTGTGCCACAGGCAAGGGCACATGTTCCAGCAGGTCACAATAGTCTACCCAAGCCTGTTCGGGCACTTCGGCCTGATTGATGTAGGTGGTGTCCGAGAAGTCGAAACGATCCCAATAGTGTTTTACCATATAGTCCGTACGTTGTTCTACGGTATTCAGTACTACAGGTATCTGGGGTAAATTGAAAATTTTAACCGTATCTTGCTTTTCGGAAGGCTCCTGACTAGAGGCGGAACCGCTTTTACAGGCACTGAATGCCAGTATCAAGGCAAATGAAAGGTATTTTACATTGTTCATCATAATCTTTTGTTTTGATATGGGACAAAGATAGTATTTTTATTCTATATTTGTACTTAGTCATGAAAACGTCAGACACACAACAAGCAAATTGAACATGGAGAATAAAAAAGGACAACCTACTACAGAGGCAATCTTTAGGGGAATACAGTCAGGAAAAGTATTAGAGCTTTTTGACAAACTACAATATCAGATCGCCATTCATGGTGATCTGACTTATAGTGATCCTTGGGGGGAAGTACACCGGTTCAGGGATCAATTTGAAAGTGCGAAACACGACTCGGATTCACCAACGGCGATAGGGCGCTATCCGTTTGCCGATGTATGGATACAATTTTACGAGACGGAAGTGAAGGATTATTCGCTTCTACTGGAAATGTGCCTGATGGCATCCCATTCACGGACTAGTGTCTGGCGTAAAGGTTTCGGGACGTTACTCGATAAATTATACGGAAAAATACCTTTGGTGGAGTACGAACAGGCATTGGAACATCTGGAACATCCCTATGCCCTGAGTGAAATTCTCTGGGCTTTGGAGTGGGACTATCGGGACCAGGAGGTGTATCTGAAGTTTTCACATTACATCCTGCTCCATCTTTTGCCCTTGCTTACTCCCCGGAATATCACCTTCCTGTATAGCGTGCGCGAGTGGTTTGGTTCCACCAGTGATCATCGTGTCGTGCTTGTTCATTGTTATTGGATAGACTGCTGGCTGAAGCACCCGAAACGTTTACTGACCGATGATGAATTTACGGCCGATTTCAAGATACGTTACGAACTCTATCGTTTGTGTAATTTCTTATCCTATAAGGAAGAGCCCTATCCGCTTGAGTTCCCTATTCGTGCTGTCGACTTCGGGAGAGCCTGTCAGATGGGGCTTCTGTCCGAAGATACGCTGATGGTCGAACTGATGGATCGTCCCCTGTCGCCTGTGCTGATAGAAGAGGCTGTGGACTTTTTCTATAAGAAAGATCAAAAGGAGAAGCGGCTGTATACCGATTGCCGGGATTATGATTTCAGCCGTTTCAAGAAAGTATTGGAAAAAGTAACGGAACGTATCCTCGACATCGAGCTGGAAAGGGGAGAAGCCTGTACCGATGTCACTTCGTTGGCTCGGAAACTGGACGGGGTGACCGGAGCCGAACTGATGATCCGCTTGTTGAGTCTGATGGGTAAGGAGAAATTCATACGGCTCGATAAATGGTACTACGATACCGGCGAAAGCCGTACAGGTATGTTCTGTCATCTGATGTTGCATTGCGCTCCCTCGCCGACAGATACGCCGGACTGGTTGAAGATGCTCGTCGAACGGGCGGGTATCACTCCGAAGCGCCTGGTGGAGATGGCCGTGTATTCTCCCCGTTGGCTGGAGATGGTAGAAGAGGCTATCGGATGGAAAGGCCTGACTTGTGCGGCAAATTTGTTTTATGCTTACACAAGGGAGTGTTATGATGATGTGGATAAGGCAAGAATCACGCCTTATACACTCTTGTCACCTTTGGAGATCTCGGTGGGAGTGGTGGATACGGCATGGTTTTGGAAAGCCTACAATGCACTGGGACGCGAACGTTACGAAAAAGTTTTCGCGGCTTCCAAGGCTGTTACAGAATCTTCCGGTGTATATAGCCGTTTCCGGAAGTATACGGATGCTCTTGTGGGAAAGTATACGATAGCACAGTTGGAAAGCCTGGTGATGGACAACCGGAATAAAGATTGGGTGCGTGCCTATCCGCTTGCCCCGTTTGCCGGAAAAGCCCGGAAGAAAGAGGTAGATGCGCGGCTCCGCTTCCTCAAAGCTTTCTGGCTAAGCAGTGACACCCTGTCCGGACGTCATACTGCTGAAAAGGAGGCCGTACAGGTGGCTCTTGACAACCTTACCGGAAATTCCGGACTGGGGAATCTGGATACCAGGTGGTTTAAAAAGAAGGTCTGGTGATGGCTCTACCTCTCCTTAGCCAGGGTGAATACAAACTCCAGACCGCCTCCCTGGCTGTTTTTGGCCGATATGTTTCCGCCGTGGAGGATAACGGCATTCTTGACAATGGCCAGTCCTAACCCCGTGCCTCCCAGTTTGCGAGAGCGCCCTTTGTCCACTCGGTAAAAGCGCTCGAAAAGACGGTTCAGGTGTTCGGGTGACACTCCGACGCCTGTGTCGGCAAAGCTGAAGTAGTAGAACTTCTCGTCTTCGCGGAAACAGTTGATGTGGATTTGGATATTGTTTCCGGCGTAAGCGATGGCATTGTCCATCAGGTTGCGGAAGATGGAGTAGAGCAGCGAGTAGTTGCCCCGTATCTGAATCTCTTTCTTCAGTGAATTGACTACCGTGATGTGTTTCTCTTCCAGTTCCAGGGATACCTCGTTCACGATGTTGGTCACCAGGACACTGATGTCCATCTTTTCCATGTCGATCATGTTGGCGGCCTCGTCCATACGCGTCAGTACGGAGATGTCACGCAATAATCGGCTCAGGCGGTTACTCTGTGCATAACAGCGTTCAAGGAACACATTCATCTTTTCCTTCGGGAGGTTTTCGTTGTTGACAATGGTCTCCAGATAACCTTGGATACTGCTGACCGGAGTTTTCAATTCATGCGCGATGTTTTGTGTCAGTTGGCGTTTCAGGCGGATCTGCTCTTCTTCCTGAGTGACGTCGTTGATGCTGATCTCAAAGCTCATATCCTGAAAGATGATGCACTCTACGATAAAAGTTTTCCCGTTTTTATTGATAGTGATGGACATTCGTTTCTCCTCCTTGCCGACGGGACGTTTGGGAGCTTTGTTGATGAAGTCCGTTATCTCTTTAAACTCGCTGATATTGAATACCTCTTCTGCCGTTTCCAGGTTTGAGTCCGATATCAGATTGCTGTATTGGGTAAACAAGTTGTTGACCAGGATCTCTTTTTTGTCTTTATTGAATACTCCCAGCCCTTCATGCGAAATCTGCAGGTGTGTGATCAGCTTCTCCCTCTCGATGTAGAGTGCCTCTTTCGTTTCGTGGAGACGTTTGTATATCTGAATGATGTGTTGCGAAATCTCACCCAGTTCATTGTGGGGGAAGGCCGACTGCATCGCCATTTCGATAGGTTCATTGCGGTCGGCACGCATAGCGAATTCGCGGAGCTGGCTGATGGAAGTGCCCAGCTTGTTGGTAAACTTATAGAAGATGATCATCAGCAACAGGGTGACGATAACGGTGAACCAGATGTAATGCGGGTCCGCTTTCAGGTTATTGATCAGGCTGACACTGTAGGGCAGAGCCGAGCGGATGATGTAGTCCTTATATAAGGTGGCGGAGTAGAAGTAGGGGACTCCGGTTGTTTCGGAGGTGCGGCGTACATCGAAGCCGACCCCATTGTACAAGGCCTTTTGTACCTCTTCCCGGTCGAGATGATTGCCCAACTGCTCCACATTCTGTTCCTGACTGTCGAAAAGCACTTTCCCATCGAGGTTTACTACAGTGATGCGCAAATCTTTCAATACGTTATGTTGCAGGTAGTCGGAGATCACCTCAGTCATATCCTGTGGGTGATCGTACAACTTCTCGTACAGCAGATTATTGCAATCCTGTAACTGTATATTCAGTAACTCTACTTTATACTCTTTCTCCCTCTGATACTGATAGGCCATGAAGCAGGCGGCAAACACCAGGAACAGGGAAATGACCGAAAGGAATAACTTCCGGCTGAAAGAGAGAAAGTGCTTTTGGGTGACAGGTAGGTTCATATATGTAATGTTTTTGAGTTTTGATTCACCACAGAGTAACAGGAGTCTCACAGGGTTTTAATCTCTTGTTTATAGGATATTAAGAGAAAATAATCTTTGTGGAACTCTGTGCTACTCTGTGGTGAGGTCCGATTCGCCTCTATTCCGTTTCGAAGCAATAACCGTATCCCAGGCGGGTGACGATACGTTTACCGTAGGTACCGATCTTTTTCCGTAACCGGGTGATGTTGACGTCTATGGTGCGGTCCAGTACATAGACTTCGTCGCTCCAGATCCGGCTCAGAATATCTTCGCGCGAGAAGACGCGTCCCTTGTTTTGTAACAGCAGGAAGAGGATTTCGAACTCTTTTTTGGTCAGGGGTACTTCTTCGCCGTCGATGCTTACTTTCTTTTTGGTAATATCGATCACCAGAGACTGGTAGCAAAGTTGTTCGGGTGCTTTTTCCGTATCCGAGGTAGCAGTACGCCGGAGCACGGCCTTTACACGGGCAATGACCTCACGCAAGGAGAAGGGCTTTGAAATATAGTCGTCCGCTCCCAGGTTGAATCCGGTGACGGTGTCATTTTCCGTATCTTTGGCAGTGATGAATATAATGGGAACCTGCGCTGTCTTTTTATCCTTTTTCAGCAGATTGGCCATTTTGAATCCGGAAATTTCCCCCATCATGACATCCAATAACAGCAGGTGATAGCTGCTGATATTCATTTTCAGGGCCTCTTCCGCAGAGTTGGCAGTATCTACTTCGTACCCTTCGTTCTCAAGATTGAACTTCAGAATCTCACAGAGGTCTTCTTCATCGTCGACCACTAAAATACGGTAATCGTTCATTGTATTCTTTGTTAATGTAATACTACAAAGTTAAACTTTATTTCTTTTCTTTTGCAAAGATGGATGCTTTTTGTTACGAGGGGATGAAACACGTATTACGATTCGATTACATTTCCATCCCGTCTGCAACCCTCTGTAGGCATGATTCCGTTGGTTCTAAACCGACCGGATCTACCTTTTAAACCAATGCCCTTTGGGTTTAAAACCAACGGGGCTTTGCTTTCAAACCAACAATCCCGAGGTTCGGGAGACACTTTATCAACAAAAATGTTGTATCTTTGTTATGTCAATAAATTGAAATATCAAAATGATTAAGATAGATTTCAAGCAACGCAAACGTGAGGTGCTTTGGACGGTTGTCGCTTTGTTCTTTATAGCTATAGGAGTGTCTGTGTTCAAGTTCTCTTCCGCAACTTCCGGCTTTGAGATAACTGACGAGCTGGGAGGAAATATTTTTCCTTCTGCCATTCTCTCGGTGGCTACGACCGATGCCCAGGTCATTCAACCGGCCGACTCCATATATCTGGGTAACCCCAAGTCGTGCATTGCCATAAAAGTAAAATCACGTTCGGCTTATAGCCGTGTGCGGATCGATGTTGCGGAAACACCATTCTTTTCACGTTCGGTGTCGGAGTTCGTGCTCAATAAGCCTCGTACGGAATATACCATTTATCCCGATATCATTTGGAACTACGAAGCGTTGAAAAACAATAACCAGGCGGAACCCATCAGTGTGGCCGTTACGGTAGAGATGAATGGGGAAGATCTGGGACAGCGTGTACGCACTTTTTCTGTACGGAGTCTCAACGAGTGTCTGTTAGGGTATGTGACTCATGGCACAAAATTTCACGATACGGGGATTTTCTTTGCCGCATATGTCAACGAAGAGAATCCGATGATCGACCAGTTGCTTCGCGAAGCATTGAACACACGGATAGTCAATCGTTTCCTGGGCTATCAGAATCCGGCTCCCGGAGCTGTGGATAAACAGGTATATGCATTATGGAATGTTTTGCAGAAACGTAAATTCCGTTACAGTTCGGTGTCCAACACCAGTCTGTCCAGCAATGTGGTTTATTCTCAGCGTGTACGTACGTTTGATGACGCATTGGAGTCATCACAGATCAACTGTGTGGACGGCAGTGTCCTGTTTGCTTCCTTGCTCCGTGCCATCAATATCGAACCGATTCTGGTACGTACTCCCGGTCACATGTTTGTGGGGTACTATACCGACAATTCACATAAGGATATGAATTTTCTGGAAACAACGATGATAGGTGATGTCGATCTGGACGACTTCTTCCCTGATGAACAACTGGACTCCACTATGGTAGGCAAGTCACAGAATCAAATGTCCCTGCTCACCTTTGAGAAGTCGAAACAATATGCCAATAAGAAGTATAAGGAAAACGAGAAAGGCATTCATTCCGGCAAGCTGAACTATATGTTCCTAGAGATTTCGAAAGATGTACGCCGGAAGATACAGCCGATAGGAAAGTGATCTGGAGACGCCAAAGTAAAACGAAGGCGGGGACTTACTTAAAAAACGATTTGTACGGCTCGTAGCTAAATAATCCTAATAAAACTCTAATATATAGATTAGTTTCATGTCTTTGTTGTACTTTTGCCGTTCAATATTTGGATGTATTCCAAACACACGTTAGAATGAAACGAAGAAACTATTTCATATTCAGCTGTTTGATGCTGATGACTCCTGCGGCTGTGCAGGCGCAATTTGACAAAGGCCTAAACTATAAGATTGAAACCAGTGCAACCGTAAGTGGTGGGCACAACACGCCTTTTTGGCTCGTGGCAAATAAGCACGGGCTTTCGTCTATTCGAAAAAACAATGCTTATTTGGATGCGGGTATCTTTCGGGATTTGGAGAAGGATAAAAAGTTCTCTTATGCCTTTGGGTTGGAAATGGTGGGTGCAAGTCGCTTCACTTCTAAATTCTTCATCCAACAGGCTTATGTGGATTTGCGTTATCGGGGGATGGAAATAAGTGTCGGCAGTAAGGAGCGTGGCAACGAAATGAAAAATGATCAGTTGAGCTCCGGTAGTATGACTTTTTCTACCAATGCCCGTCCTATTCCGCAAGTTCGGGTTTCTATACCCGAGTATATTCCTTTTCCGTGGACTAAAAACTGGTTGCATATCAAGGGACACGTGGCTTATGGGATGTTTACGGATGAAAAGTTCCAGGAGCGTTTCACTGCCGGGCGTTCTAAATATACGAAAGAGACTCTGTTTCATTCGAAAGCAGCTTTCCTGAAGGTGGAGAATCTGCAGAAGTCACCTGTTTCGGTGGAATTGGGTATCGAGATGGCAGCTCAGTTTGGAGGCGATTGCTATTATCCGGACGGGACGGTATTGCGTACACCGGACAGTTGGAAAGACTTTTTCCGTATTTTCTTTCCAAGCAACGGAGACAGTGGAGCTTCGGAGAGCGACCAGATAAATATTCTGGGAAATCACGTCGGAAGTTACAGTGCCGCTGTGGGATATCATTTTCCGACCTGGAAAATAAAGGCTTACTGGGAGCACTTTTTTGAAGACCGCTCGGGAATGACACTGACTTATGGTATGTGGAGAGATTGTCTGGCCGGATTAGAGGTGACGTTGCCGGAGAATCCTTTTGTGAAAACGATTGTCGGAGAGTTTTTGTATACGAAACACCAATCGGGAGCTTTCCATTACTTTGCTACTCCGGCCATTGATCATTCGTTTACCGGAGCTGATAATTATTATAATAATTCGCAGTATGCCGGTTGGGAACATTGGGGACAGGGTATTGGTAATCCGTTGGTTACCTCACCTATATATAATAAGGATGGAAACCTGGCTTTTGAGAGTAACCGTGTGAAAGGATTCCATATCGGTTTGAATGGCAGTCCTACCTCAGAGATAGATTACCGCATTCTGGTAAGTGTTGCTAAGCATTGGGGAACTTACAGTAGTCCGTACCGGAATATCAGAAGAAACCAGAACGGGTTGTTAGAAGTGACTTATAAACCCGAACAGATTCGGGGATGGAGTTTCACGCTGGCCGGTGCGGTAGACGGTGGCAATATGTTGGGAGAAAGTTGGGGAGGTATGCTCACCATTCGTAAAACAGGTTTAATTGGTAAGAAGAAATGAAAAAAGGAATCCTATTGTTGTTTGTCGTCCTGATGGGTTTCACGTCGTGTGGAAAGAAATTCGGGCATCGCTATCTGGATGGAATGTGGCAGATGCAACGTATAGAATATAAAGATGGTAATATCGATACTCCACTGGACACTTATTTCAGTTTTCAGATGGATATCATCCACTTGAGGAAGTTGGGTAATAGTGAGTTCTTTGGAAAATATGTCTACGAGAACGACTCCATGCACATACAAGTACTCGACGCTACGGCGGAACAGATGAAAGTTTTCGGCATGGATGGCCGGGTACAGGACTTTGCCGTAGAGAAGCTGAACAGTAACAAATTGGTTCTTCAGTCGGACTATGCCCGGTTGGAATTCAGAAAATATTGAGGACGCTAAAAAGCTGTCTTCATTCATAGATGATGATTGGAACAGCCGGTTCGTGAGAATCGGCTGTTTTTTTATGCTATTTTTTGCATATCAGCGATGGGATTGTTACTTTTGTAAGGTTATCAACATTCAGAAAGCAATATGATACAAGGCAAGAAATTTATCTCCCCGGGGACATGGTTCTCAATGATATATCCGTCAGACTGGAGCGAATTTGAAGACGGCGAAGGCTCCTTCCTTTTTTATAATCCCGAACATTGGACGGGTAATTTCCGTATATCAGCCTATAAAGAAGATGCTGCCGCACCTGGCGGTATGAATTATGGAAAGGATTCCGTCCGTCAGGAACTGAAAGAAAACCCTTCGGCCTCCCTGGTGAAGGTGGGAAATCTGGAATGTGCCTACAGCAAGGAGATGTTTGAGGAAGAAGGTACCTATTACACCAGCCATCTCTGGGTGACAGGCATTGACAATGTTGCTTTCGAATGTTCGTTTACCGTACCGAAAGGAGAACATGTGGATGAGGCGGAAAAGATTATATCCAGCCTTGAGATCCGTAAAGACGGGCAAAAGTATCCTGCGGAAATCATTCCTATTCGCCTTTCTGAGATTTATCAGGTGAACGAAGCCTACGAGTGGGTGACAGATACGGTGAAAACGCAATTGAAAAAAGACTTTCAGGGACTGGAAGAAGACCTGCAAAAGATACAGGATGTGATTGACAGTGGCGTTCTCTCTCCTAAGAAAAAAGAACCCTGGCTGGCGTTCGGTATCGCCATCTGTACGATTCTGGCTAATGAAGTGGAGGGTATGGAATGGATGACGCTGGTTGACGGTAACCGTGAAGTGCCGGTGTTGCGGTATGAAGGTTCGGAACAGTTGATTGATCCGATGAAATTGCTGTGGAGCCGGGTGAAAGCCGGAGAAGCCTGCGAAGTGGCAGAGGCATATAAGCAGGCACTGATACACTAACCACCTATTATCACATTCGATTATTATGACCCCTTATTTACAAGTAGATAATCTTACCAAATCTTTTGGCGATTTGGTTCTTTTCGAAAATATTTCCTTCGGTATTGCCGAAGGCCAGCGTATCGGCTTGATCGCTAAAAACGGTACGGGCAAAACCACCTTATTAAATATACTCTCCGGAAAGGAGGGATATGATAGCGGCAATATTGTGTTCCGCCGTGACCTCCGGGTTGATTATTTGGAACAAGATCCGCAATATCCCGAAGAATTGACTGTGTTGGAAGCCTGCTTTCACCATGGTAACAGTACCGTGGAGTTGATAAAAGAGTACGAACGGTGCATGGAAACCGAAGGACATCCGGGACTGGATGACTTGCTGGTACGTATGGACCATGAAAAAGCCTGGGAGTATGAACAGAAGGCTAAACAGATACTTTCGCAACTCAAGATACGGAACTTTGACCAACAGGTGAAGCATCTCTCCGGAGGACAGCTTAAGAGGGTAGCTTTGGCCAATGCTTTGATTACCGAACCGGATTTGCTGATTTTGGACGAGCCTACCAACCATCTGGATCTCGACATGACCGAATGGCTGGAAGAATATCTTCGCCGTACGAACCTCAGTCTGCTGATGGTGACGCATGACCGTTACTTTCTCGACCGTGTCTGTTCCGAAATCATCGAGATAGACAACCGTCAGGTTTATCAATACAAAGGAAATTACAGTTATTATCTGGAGAAACGCCAGGAACGCATCGAAGCAAAATCGGTCGAGATAGAGCGTGCGAACAATTTATATCGTACCGAGTTGGACTGGATGCGTCGTATGCCTCAGGCACGCGGACACAAAGCCCGGTATCGCGAAGATGCTTTTTATGAACTGGAGAAAGTTGCCAAACAACGATTTAACAATGACAATGTGAAGCTGGAAGTGAAAGCTTCTTATATTGGCAGCAAGATATTCGAGGCTGATCATCTCTATAAGAGCTTTGGTGACCTGAAGATATTGGAAGATTTCTCTTACATCTTCGCCCGTTATGAAAAGATGGGAATTGTGGGGAATAACGGTACGGGGAAGTCTACTTTTATAAAAATATTGATGGGACAGGTGCAGCCTGACAGTGGTACACTGGATATTGGAGAGACCGTACGTTTCGGATACTATTCGCAGGACGGATTACAGTTTGACGAGCAGATGAAAGTCATTGACGTTGTGCAGGATATCGCCGAGGTCATTGAGTTGGGTAACGGCAAGAAGCTAACGGCTTCCCAGTTTCTGCAACACTTCTTATTTACTCCCGAAACTCAACATAGTTATGTATACAAATTGAGTGGGGGAGAACGCCGTCGACTTTATCTCTGTACCGTGCTGATGCGTAACCCGAACTTCCTGGTACTTGACGAGCCGACGAATGATCTCGATATTATTACCTTGAATGTGTTGGAGGAATATTTGCAGAACTTCAAGGGATGTGTCATTGTCGTTTCGCACGACCGCTACTTTATGGATAAAGTGGTCGACCACCTGTTGGTATTCAACGGACAGGGAGATATTCGTGACTTTCCCGGTAATTACAGCGATTATCGTGATTGGAAAGAAGCCAAATCCCAAAAGGAGAAGGAGGCGGAGAAACCACAGGAAGAAAAAACAGCCCGTGTCCGCCTGAACGAGAAGCGCAAGATGAGTTTCAAAGAGAAACGGGAATTCGAACAACTGGAAAAGGAAATAGCCGAGCTGGAAACAGAAAAACTACAGATAGAAGAACTGCTCTGCAGTGGTACGCTTTCGGTGGACGAACTGACGGAGAAATCGAAGCGATTGCCCGAGGTAAACGATCTGATAGACGAGAAAACCATGCGTTGGCTTGAACTTAGCGAAATAGAATCATGAACCTGACCAATTATCATAGTCATACCCTCTATTGTGACGGCCGTGCCGGCATGGAGGATTTTATCCGTTTTGCCATCAGCCGGGGATTTACGTCCTATGGTATTTCTTCGCATGCCCCTCTGCCATTTCCGACTCATTGGACGATGGAATGGGATCGTATGGACGACTATCTGGATGAATTTACCCGGATGAAAGAGAAATATGCTTCGGAAATCGAACTGGCTGTCGGGCTGGAAATAGATTACCTGAACGAAGACAGTAATCCTTCCGTCCGGCGTTTCCAGGAGTTGCCGCTCGACTACCGTATCGGTTCGGTACATCTGCTTTACAATGACCGGGATGAAGTAGTGGATATCGATGTATGTGCAGAGGTGTTCCGGGATATCGTCGATCAGCATTTCGGCGGTGATCTCGACCGTGTGATTCATCTGTATTATGACCGTCTGCTACGAATGGTCGAACTGGGAGGTTTTGATATTCTGGGACACGCCGATAAGATGCATCACAATGCAGCCTGTTACCGTCCCGGTCTGTTGGACGAGTCTTGGTACCATGCATTGATACACGACTATTTCTCCGCTGTTGCAGCCAAAGGATATATTGTAGAGATCAATACAAAAGCTTTGCATCATTTGAATACTTTCTTCCCGAACGAACGGTATTTCCCGTTGCTGAAGGAGTTGGGAGTTCGTGTACAGGTGAACAGTGATTCGCATTATCCCGAACGGATCAATAGCGGACGTCCCGAGGCATTGGCCGCGTTGCAGAAAGCAGGCTTTGAAACAGTGACCGAATGGCACGGGGGGAAATGGATAGAGATGCCACTTTAAACCAATATATCATGAAACACAAAAACTTATTGTTAGCTTTGCCGTTTGCTTTCTTTGTATTTGCCGGCATATCATTGTCCTCTTGTAAAGACACTCCTGTCCGTAAACTTTATAAAAGTGATATAGACTGGAAACTTACCTGGCAGGACGAGTTCGATAAAGACGGTGCACCCGATCCCGAAAAATGGGTATTCTCTCCCTGGCACCCTTTCTGTCGGGATAATAACTTTGTCACCTTTGTAAAAGACGGCAAGCTCGTCTTGCGTGCTTTGCCCAATAACGATCCGAATGACACGATCCGCTATATGGCCGGCTGTGTGGAGACTTTGGGCAAAAAAGATTTTTTGTACGGGCGCTTTGAAGTATGTGCCAAATTGGGCAGTGCTAAAGGTTCCTGGCCTGCCATCTGGTTAAAACCAACCGATTCGACCACATACGGGGCATGGCCCAAATGTGGAGAGATCGATATTATGGAGCAGCTGAATAAGGATACATTTGTCTACCACACCATGCATACGGAATATATTAAGGTATTAGGGCATAAAACAGATCCGGATTATTACACCACTGCGTCCTATAATCCGCATGAATTTAATGTGTTCGGCATGGAATGGACACCGGACAAAATAGATATGTTTATCAACGATTCCCTGACCTTCAGTTATCCCCGTATTCAAGAAGAAGGTTCTGTGCAATGGCCTTTTGACGTTCCGTTCTTCCTCTTGCTCAACCAGATACTCGGAGGATGGGCAGGCGAGATAGACGACACAGAACTTCCCGTACAGATGGAGGTAGACTGGGTGCGTTATTACGAATTACCTGAAAATAAAAAATAGACTGTAAGAAGGCTTTATTGTATGCCTTTTTTCGGGAAAACAGCTTGGGACACCGGGACTCCGTCTGCACGATACAGATAGGTTCCCGGTGTTTTTATACATATCTCTTTATTGCCGGACAGTCTGATGGTTGCAGTCTGCCAGGCGGCAATGTAATACATTCCACCGGTAAAAGCCACCTGTGCCTCTTCATCATTTCGCAAGATCTGTATCCTCGAAGTATCGAATGTGGCTGTCTTCTCCTGAGTAGAGCCCGGAAGAAGTAGGTACCGATAGCTGGCAGGGGCTCCGGGCGAATGTTTTATGTAAATAGAGAAGATATTACTTTCCAGCATTTTTGGAGCATACATTCCCATAAAGTCATGCCATTGTCCTTTCTTCTTTTCTGTTTGTACCGGACAAAGTTCGTCTTGCAGGAGGATATATCCGGTGTTATCATGAAAATACCGGCGGTTTCCTTCCGACCATACTTCTCCTTTCTTAAAACGCTGGTCGATGGAGGTGATCAGTGTGGCTGTGCTGTCTGTGTGGATATTGCTGCCCAGGCACAGGATAAATTCATCGGTAAATATCCATACTTTGTTTGCAGACAGTCCGTTACGGTTCAGGTGCATGGCTGTGATTCCATGTTTCCCATCCGTTGTTCCGCCTACGAGATTGGTTTGATTGCGTGAATCCGCTCCGCTTTCTGTTGGAATAGGAGCGTCACTTTCGTAGGTTGTAATACCGGGTATCCGCCGCCAGTCCCAGAAAGGAAAAATATTGTGGTATTCATCACCACGAATGTATGTATAGATAGCTCCGTCTGCCATATAATAGCCTTTCAGGTTATCTTCATTTACCAGCTCCGTCCCGATCACCCTGTCGGATGCCATGCGTACGGATGCCATCCAATGGGGGGTGCGGTGGATGGTGAGGTCCGAATCTCCGAAGAACTTGTTTCCGGTAAACTCATTGTTCGTATCCGGATGGAGGAAGTTGCGTGCAATCAACTCTTTTATCTCCCGCGCTTGTTGATCATTGCTTCCTTTCATCAAAGAACAGGCTGCGAAAAGTAAATTGAATGATTTATGAATGTCAGCACTATGGAAGAGTTGTCGGTTCAGTCCGTTCACATCCCAGTAACCCCTCCATACAATCCATTGGTACCCTTTCAGGAGCAGAGATACGAGAATATCCTGCTGCCGACGGTCGAATGCCAGCGGCGTACCGGCAAATAGTTCGGAGTAAAAACTCATATTACAGAGAAAAGAGAGTCCGTAATTGCCGAACTGTTGCTGGGGACCGTGCTGATGAAAACTCCAGTCCGGTTGAATCCCCTCTTTCTGTCCCAGTACGATTTCCGAGCATATATTTTCCCGTGCTTCCTTTATCAGTTCGGCATCGTTCAGAAGTAATCCCCGGATCAGTACGTTGCCTGCCAGCCATACCTTATTTTGTCCGGTCATGCCAAACTGTGATTGTTCCATCACCCGGATGGCCTCTTGTTTTTCTTTCTCCGTCATTTCGGTTTCGAAAAGGAGGAAGGCCGGACCCAAGGTGCGGGGAATACCTATCTGATTGTACCACCAGTTTTTGCAGACCGGCTTTTGGACAAACCAGTACTTCATAGCCTGATGGATGATGCTGACTACTGCGGAAATCTCCTGTGCAGATACGTTCTCTTGTTCACGGGCATAGTATTTGGTCAGTTTCAGTATTCGTTCGGCATGTTGTTTCGGTTCCCATCCCGAGCGTTTTGTGTCAGCGTAATTAATATCCGGCCATGAACCGTCTCCCCGGATCGTGCTGATCAGGCGATGTATCTCCTCCTGTCGGATGGGATAAAGTTGTTGTAGTTCGATAACGTTCTGGTCGGAAACCTCTTTTTCGGGAGGAATCTTCGACAATAATTGTAAATAGGGTTGTTTCTCTTCATCCATCCCGATTATAGACCGGATGTAGTTCTGCTTGATACGTTCATTCTCTTTGCAAAGGCAGGAAAAGATCGTGCAGATAAATAGCACGAACAGGGAGATTCTTTTCATATATCGAGTGTGTTTTTCATTGTATATATTAATAGGGCCGAACGAATCAGAAAAAGTTTCTGACCCGTTCAGTCTCTGTGTGGCTATTCTGTACGTTTACAAGAGTTTGCCATTAGGAATTCGTTCAGGGAGTTTTCATAATTGCCTTGTAACAGGATATGGTGATTACCCAGTGGGTTTTTCAGGAAATAGTCGGCCGGTGTATTCATCTTTACACGTACTTGTGTACGGCACATATTGATGTAATTGGTGTTTTCGGTCAGAGTTCCGGTAGACAGGTAATATTCGTCCAGGCATTCGCCACCACATTTCACAATGGTGACATCTCCTTCCGGTAGCAGTCCTTGAATACCGATGCCGCTTTCTGTTTCAAAGTGATTGCGAATGATGTAACGTTCGGTCTGTTTCATTCCGATTGTGCAATGGGCCAATATAATTTCGTTGTTACGGGCGTTTATCATCGAAGGATTTGCCATGAAACCCACTTTCCCGGTCAGTGCTTTAGCCACTAATAATGTAAATACGGATTGTAAGTCGCCTTCACATCCGGCAATGATCCCTTCGTCGTTCAACATGGCAAGGGCAAGACAGCCTGTAGTGCCTGTACGCTCTATCAGTTTGAAGCAGCTCACTGTCACTGCACTTAGTTTTTCTTCTTTACAGATTCGCTTAATGGCCCGATAGAGACGCATGGCTTTAATCATATCTTCGGGAGTGCCTTCGCGGCAAGCCAGTGCCTGTGAAGCCACAGCGGCACACGAAGCGCCGACTTCGTTATCCTTAATCCGGTCATATACATCATAAATCCGTTCCAACGGGATGTCCAGATACTCGATTCCCCAACGTCGTTTTGCGAGCAGGTAGTCCACATTGCTTGCAATCAACCAGGAAGAGGGAGTGCCGATCACCCCGATGCGGAGTCCTACCAACGAACGCTGCGCCTTGAAATTGGTATATAGTACCTGTATTCTCTGGACGATACTCATAAAGTCCCCGTGGAGGATCTCACTCTTCATGCCCCGGCCGCGCAACCAGGAAGAGATTTCAAGCGCCGCCGCCAAGGAATTTTGCATTCCGTCGGCCAGAATAATGGCAGGGCGGGGGAGCGATTCAAAGCATTGCATGACCAATCTTTCCACCCCTCCGGTAGCTATGAAGATGATGCTGAAATCATCTTTTGTCAACTGGTGGATGTCCCGGTAATCGACAAACTTCACGGTGAAATATTTTTCCAGTTCACTAAGTACGGCTTCGTGCGAACTACGTATAGTTACCTGCTTATGCAGAATCGATGCAAATGTGATTAGGTTTATGGTCATTATGTTATCGTTTTAGGTTTGTAGTTATACAAATGTATCGTTTTCCGTTGAGATTATCATAACGTTTTTAACCTTGATAAGGTTTTTAAAGTTTTTATGTCTTTGTGTCCGATTTATTATGTACATTTGCCGCTCATATTTATTAATTGACCATTATATAATTAAAGATTATGCCAACCATATCGATTCGCGGAACAGAGATGCCTGCATCTCCTATCAGAAAGCTGGCTCCCCTGGCAGATGCTGCCAAACAGCGGGGAATCCATGTATTTCACCTGAATATCGGACAGCCAGACCTGCCCACTCCTCAGGCCGCGATTGACGCGATACGCAACATCGACCGCAAGGTGCTCGAATACAGCCCCAGTGCCGGTTATCGTAGCTATCGCGAGAAATTAGTAGGATATTACGAGAAGTTCAATATCAACCTGACGGCAGATGATATTATCATTACTACCGGTGGCTCCGAAGCGGTGCTTTTCTCATTCATGTCGTGCCTCAATCCGGGAGATGAAATCATAGTTCCCGAGCCGGCATATGCCAACTATATGGCTTTTGCCATTTCGGCGGGAGCTAAGATACGTACCATTGCCACGACAATCGAAGAAGGGTTTTCACTTCCGAAAGTAGAGAAGTTCGAAGAACTGATTAACGAGCGTACTAAGGGGATCTTGATTTGTAATCCGAACAATCCGACCGGTTACCTGTATACCCGCCGTGAGATGAACCAGATTCGTGATCTGGTGAAGAAATACGATCTTTTCCTTTTCTCCGACGAAGTCTACCGTGAGTTTATCTATACCGGTTCACCTTATATTTCGGCCTGCCATCTGGAAGGAATTGAAAATAATGTAGTGCTGATTGACTCCGTATCCAAGCGTTATTCCGAATGTGGTATCCGTATCGGTGCCCTGATCACGAAGAACAAAGAGGTGCGTGATGCTGTAATGAAGTTCTGTCAGGCACGTCTGAGTCCCCCTTTGATCGGGCAGATTGCTGCTGAGGCCTCGTTAGATGCTCCCGAAGAATACTCGCGTGAAACCTATGATGAATACGTAGAGCGCCGTAAATGCCTGATTGATGGACTGAACCGTATACCGGGTGTGTATTCTCCTATTCCTATGGGTGCTTTCTATACAGTAGCCAAACTACCGGTCGATGATTCGGATAAGTTTTGTGCATGGTGTCTGTCTGAGTTTGAGTACGAAGGGCAGACTGTGTTTATGGCTCCTGCTTCCGGTTTTTATACTACTCCGGGTTCCGGAAAAAATGAAGTCCGCATTGCCTATGTGCTCAAGAAAGAGGACTTGACCCGTGCACTCTTTGTTTTGCAAAAGGCATTGGAGGCTTATCCGGGAAGAACAGAATAATACCTGTACATGTCGTTCACTCATCCACATAATCAAAGCAACTCAGTTTCCTCTTCCGGAGCGAAGGGGAAATTGAGGCTTTCTTATTTTCTTGCCCGTCGGATTTATCGTGATACGGATGGTGGAAAACAAGTTTCCCGTCCTGCCGTTGTGATTGCCATGATTGGTATTGCCATCGGTCTGGCGGTGATGATCATTGCCGTATCCGTTGTGATTGGATTCAAGAGTGAAGTACGCAATAAAGTAATCGGATTCGGTTCGCATATCCAGATCAGTAATTTCGATGCGGTAGGTTCTTACGAGACTCACCCGGTTGTGGTGAATGACAGTATGATGGTCGCACTTTCTGCCCTTCCCGAGGTAAAGCATGTGCAGCGGTACTCCACGAAGTCGGGAATGATTAAGACGGACGATGCTTTTCAGGGGATGGTGCTCAAGGGAGTCGGCCCGGAGTTTGATCCCGCCTTTTTCCGTGATCATCTGATAGAAGGAGAGATCCCGGCTTTCAGTGATACGGCCTCTACCAACCAGGTAGTGATATCGAAAGCAATAGCCGACAGGCTGAAATTGAAGTTGGGAGATAAAATCTATACCTACTTCATTCAGAAAGACGTGCGTGCCCGCCGGCTGACGGTGAAAGGCATCTATCAGACAAACTTTTCCGAATATGATAATCTCTTTCTGCTGACCGATCTGTATCTGGTGAACCGTTTGAATAACTGGGCTCCCGGTCAGGTGAGCGGGGCGGAATTGCAGGTGCGTGATTATGATAAGCTGGAAGATATCACCTATCGGATTGCTACCGATACGGATAATAAGCAAGATATCTACGGAGGTACTTATTATGTTCAAAGCATAGAGCAGATGAATCCCCAGATATTTGCCTGGCTCGATCTGCTCGACCTGAATGTATGGGTGATTCTGATTCTGATGGTCGGCGTAGCCGGTTTCACCATGATTTCCGGGTTACTGATCATCATCCTTGAACGTACACAGATGATCGGCATATTGAAGGCATTGGGAGCAAATGATTTCACTATCCGTAAAGTATTCCTGTGGTTTTCTGTCTTCCTGATTGGCAAGGGGATGTTGTGGGGCAATGCAATCGGTATCGTTTTCTGTATTTTGCAGTCACAGTTCGGACTGTTCAAGCTCGACCCCGAAACCTACTATGTAAGTATGGTGCCGGTCTCTATGAATATCTGGCTTTTCCTCCTGATCAATGCCGGCACCTTATTGACTTCTGTACTGATGTTGGTCGGACCTTCTTACCTGATAACCAAAATTAATCCGGCCGACTCCATGCGATACGAGTAATGGGGTTATCTGCGCATGAAATCACCCTTTCCGCGATAGAGGCGGTAAAGCTTCAACTTCAAGGTCTGTAACGGACGGATTATGTCAAAAACCGGCAGCGTAAAGTAGTAAGAACGGTTGTCACCCATCTCACCGGCTGTTTTGTTGATGACGTAGGCTTGTACCGAATAGCGGACGAACCACAGTAACAGGGATAACCCGACAACCAACCAGTGGAAGCTGAGGATACCGAATACAATCCCCGCCAGGCAAGCGGCATAAAACAGCAGTCGCGTACCGGTTTCCAATCCCAGGAGCCAGCGTTGCGAGCCTTTATAGAACCGGGAAGTTGCCATGTAGCTCACCTTTTCTTCTTTCCAGTCCTTATAGCGTTCCACGGGTTGCATCCGTATCACGGCATCCGGTGAGGTCTCTACCCGGGTGTTGTTTTCATTAGCAACCTGGTTGATGAACAGATCGTCTTCTCCGCGCTGCATATTCAGATGGGTAGAGAATCCCTTGACTTTGAAGAACAACTCTTTCCGGTAGGCCAGATTGCGTCCGATGCCCATATACGGTTTACCTGCCAGGGCAAATCCCAGATAGCGGAGCGAGGTGAAAAGCGAGTCGAAAGATGCCCGCTTGTGCAGCCAGCCTTTTCCTCGTTCGTAGCCGCTATATCCCAGTACGATATCTGTACTCGATGTAAAATTACGCGCCATTCGCCGGAGCCATTGGTTGCTGACCGGAGCACAATCGGCTTCTGTGAATACCAGCCAGTCGTGTTTGCTGGCTTTGATTCCCAGTGTCAATGCCAGTTTTTTCCGGCTGATGTACCGGGCACTGTCCGGAGTAAAACTGTGATACAGGTTGGGATATTCTTCCTCCAATGCCGATAGCAAGTCTTCGCTTTCGTCTGTGGAGCCATCATTAATGACGATTACTTCAAAGTCCGGATAATCCTGTTTCAAGATCGTGGGCAGGTTGCGGCGTAGGTTTTCCGATTCGTTTCGTGCACAGATCACCACAGATAGGGGAGGCAGTTCCCGTCCGAAGTGTACTTCGTCTTTTCCGACAGAGAGGTTGTGGGTGTGTATACGGTTGTACAGTCCGAGATAGTAGATAAGTTGAATGATTAAAAGAACACCTGTAGCCGACAGTAGTATCAGTTCAGTTGTATTGAATGTGAATGCTTCCATTTACTCTTACAAGATTTTTATGTCACAAAAGTACATAATTTTTTCAGAGATTCGTCGATTTGTATCCCTCTTATTTCTTATTGTCCAGATATTCTTTTTTAAACATATCGACAAACAACAAGAACAGCGACAGCACAAGCGGTCCGAAGATGACTCCCATGAATCCGAACAAGGATAATCCGATGACTACGCCGAAGATGGTTATTAGCGGATGGGTGTCTGCCATTTTCTTCTGGAGGATAAACCGTATCAGGTTATCACATTGCGAGACGACAATTCCACCGTAAGCCGCCAGTCCGATGGCGTTTGCCCACTCGCCGGTCAGTGCAAGATAGGCGGCTACCGGAAACCATACCAAGGCTGTCCCCACCATCGGGATGATTGTGGCGAAGCAGGTCAGCACTCCTATCAGCCAGGCATTCGGTGCTCCGAAGATGAAATAACCGATCAGGGCTACCCCTCCCTGAATGACTGCAAGCAAGGGAATGCCAATGGCATTGGAACGGACAATCATATTGATTTCATGGGTTACCTCCCGGGTATTCTTTTCGTTGAAAGGCAGGATGTCGTCGATGTAGGCTTCCATTTTAGTTCCTCCTATCAACATGAAGTACAGTACGAAGACCAATACAAACAGGTTGACGGCAAAACTGCTGATGCCTCCCATCACTGCCTGCCCTATCTTGGGAAGCAGGGAGACGATGAATGAAAGTGTGTCACTGCCCAGCACATCATATCCTGTTTTTGCTTTAATGATTCCCGCTAACTCTTCGACAGGGGTAATGATGGCCTGGGGATCCAGGTTGATATCCTGCAATTTATTGACCAGCATCCATACAATCAGCGAGATGGGAACCAGGAAGCACAGAATGGCTTCTCCTGTGATCAGCAGTGCTGCGAAGCTTCGTTTCATTCGTGCACCGAGATAGATCATCTGTTTGCGTACAAGGATGTAGATAGTGAGTGCCCCCAGTAATCCGCCGAGGAAGGGAGTGATTTGCCGGAACAAGATAATGCCCAGTCCGATAATGATAATAATCAGAGAATATTTCCAATATTTTTCTTTCATAATAAATAAAAAGGAGAATAGAGATTCCTCTCTATTTATAACATTACACCAATTAAAATGTTTCGGTCCTAAGGCAGATCGAGACTGAAAATAGTTTGTCCCGGACGGCTTTCCCGGATGGATAAGTGTCCGTCATGTTGCCGGATGATCTGTTTGCAAAGACTGAGCCCGATTCCACTTCCTTCCGTTTTCGTTGTGAAGAACGGAATGAAGATCTGTTCCCGTATTTCTTCCGGTATGCCGGGGCCATTATCTTCTATCTCGACCTGCAGACGGTCTGCCCGCCGTACGCGGAGAATGATTCTTCCGTCCGCCTGTCCCTCGAGTGCCTGCATCGCATTTTTCAGCAGATTAAGAAAGACTTGTGACAGTTGATTGGGATCACCATCTGTTTCTATCGGGTCCGGCACGCATTGCAGCATGAACCGGATGCCGCGTTCCCGAAAGTCGCTTTGCAGCAATTCTTCAAGATTGCGGAGCATCTCGGTCAATGCGAAGCGCCTTTTTTCCGGATGGGGGAGATAGGACAGATGCCGGAATGACTCCGTAAACTCCATCAGCCGTTCGCTCTGAGCCTGTATAATCCGTAGTCCGCGGGCCGATTTTTCGTTGATATCCGGACGTTCGGACAAGGTTTGTGAGAGTGAAAGGATCGGTGCGATGGTATTCATGATTTCATGCGTCAGCACATGCGTCAGTTTGCTCCATGATTCATTCTCCTTATCGCTCAATTCGTCGCCGATGTCTTTGATGGACAAGATGGTGATGGTTTCGCCGTCCAGAATCATCTTTTTCTCCGATATGCTGAGACTCTTGCGGATACCGGTTACATTCAGCAGTTGTGCCAATTGGGTTTCGGTATAGAGACGGTTGCATTTCAGCAACGAGAAAGCGGCACTGTTGGCAATAATGATTCTACCTGAGTCGTCCCAGGCAAGCACGCCGCTGGGCACCTCCTCGAGTAGTGATTGATAGAAATGTTCTTGTTTGTGACTTTCGCCTTTGGTGCGGGCAAGGAGGTCGTTAAGCCGGTTGAGGGAGCGGTTCAGCTGTGCCTGCTCTTTGCCGACATTTGCCTCCGGAAAGTAGAGCATATTATCCTTATCCTGCACGGCGTCAAAGAACAGTCTGATTTTCCGGTTAAACGTATTCAACTGCCGGGTCAATGCACCGATCTGGAACAGCGAACAGAGCAGCAGTATACCGCCGATGATGTATCCCGTATGCGACACGACCAACCATAGTCCGGTGCCTGCTGTGACCAGTATCAGCAATACGTGAAACAGTATGATGAAATAGATGCGTTGACTGAATATCATTGGGGTCAGAGTTTGAATCGTTTGAGTTTATTGTATAATGTTTGCCGGCTCACTCCCAATTGTTCGGCTGCGGCAGTCAGGTTACCGTTGTTTTGCAGGATGGCAGTTTCGATGGCCCTCCGCTCCACCTCTTCCAGATTGGGGACAGTGGCGGTTGCCTGCGGTTGCCAAGTCTGTTTCACCAGGATATCTTTGGGGCGGATTACGCTGCCTTCACACAAGATGACCGCTTTTTCGATGGTGTGCTGCAACTCCCTTATATTGCCCGGCCAATGATAACTGCGTAATTTTTCGACAGTCTGCTCGTGTATCCGTATTTCCTGCCGTTGATATTTAGAGGTGAATTTACGTAAGAAGCAGTCGATAAAGAGTAGGATATCATCTCCCCGTTCACGTAGGGGAGGCAGTTCCAGATGAATGGTGTTGATGCGGTAGAACAGGTCTTCGCGAAACATGCCCTGCTTCACCATTTCCGGTATATCTTTGTTCGTTGCCGAAATCAGGCGGATATCAACCGGAATCACTTTGTTACTGCCCAGACGAGTCACATTCCGGCTTTGCAATACGGTGAGGAGCTTGGTTTGGAGTGGGAGAGGGAGGTTGCCCAGTTCGTCCATGAACAGTGAACTGCCGTTGGCCGCTTCAAACTTTCCGGGACGGCTTTCGTGGGCATCGGTGAAAGCTCCCCGTTCGTGTCCGAACAGTTCACTTTCGAACAGCGACTCGCTGATGGCCCCCATATCTACGTTCAGCATCGGACGTGCGCCACGAGGTGAGAGGCGGTGTATCTCCCGTGCCAGTATTTCTTTGCCCGTTCCGTTTTCTCCCGTTATCAGGATGTTGGCGTCCGTGCGTGCCACTTTCGATACCACTTTCATCAGTTGCAACATGGCAGGCGAACGCCCCACCAGCATTTCGAATCCCTCAGCCCTGTCAACTTTTGCAGTACGTTCCGGAGCTTTGCGGCTACGGTAGGCTTCCGTCACCTTGTCGATCAGGGTCTGGTTGTCCCATGGTTTCAGCAGGAAGTCGGCTGCACCGTTTTTAAGTGCTTTAACGGCAAGTTCCACATCTCCGTAAGCGGTCAGCATCACTACGGGTAGGGTGGGAGCCATCTGCCGGATGTGCCCCAACCAGTAAAGTCCCTCGTTGCCATTGTTGATACCCGCCGAGAAGTTCATGTCCAGGATGACTACATCGATGCGGCGCGTTGTCAGCAGGGTGGTGATCTGATTTGGATTCGAAGCTGTCAGTATCTTGCTGAAGTAGTTTTCGAGCAGAAGTTCGAGTGAGGCCAATACTCCTTTGTTATCGTCTACAATCAGAATGGTTCCTGTGTTCATAGCATCTCCTTTTGATTCGCTTCCTTTTTTAAGTTCGTGGTAAAGATATTTGTTTTTGTAACTCCCTGCAAGAGAGTGTCCAATATTTAGACGTTTTCGGATTGAGAATTTATGCCGGAGAAGTATCAGAAAGTATTCCAGTGGGAAACAATCGTCAAGTGTCCAATATCTGTACACGGTGGCGTCCAGATATTGGACACTATTGTATATGGTTGAATTGTATCTATTTGATTATAAGTTGATTGTTTCTTTTGGCACAGCGTTTGCATATTAGATTGACATGAAACATTTTATATCATTTTGTACCTTTCTTCTTTTTTCAACTCTCTTGTTTGCACAAGCAGAGAGGTCGCTCGACGAATGTATCCGTATTGCATGGAAACAGAATCCGTCTTTACGGAATAGCGGGATAGATATCAAAGAAGCCCGGATGGATTACATCTCTTCTGTGGCGAGTTTCCTGCCCCGTGTCAGTGTATCGGCCGAAGCCGGACGTAACTTCGGGCGTTCCATCGACCCGAATACCAACGGATATACCAACGATACCTTTGATGAAGGAACCGTCGGGCTGGACATGACCCTTTCGCTCTTTGAGGGTTTCACCCGTATCAACCGGGTACGTTTTGAGAAGATGAACCGCAACCGGAGTGAGTGGGCTTTGAAAGAACGCCGTAACGAACTGGCCTGTCAGGTGACGGATGCCTATTATAAACTTCTGCTTGAAGAGCGGATGCTCGATCTGGCTTTAGAGCAGAGCCGCCTTAGCGAGCGTTATCTCAAACAGACCGAGGCTTTCGTCGAGTTGGGATTGAAGTCGGTTTCTGATTTGCAGGAAGTCAAAGCCCGTCGCGAAGGTGATATTTACCGCTATCAGGCCCGTCAGAATGGTTGTCGTCTGGCATTGCTCCGCTTGAAGCAGCTATTGAATCTGCATGCCGAGGATACGCTGGCCGTACAAGATACTATCAACTACGAACTTCTTTCGGCCTATCCGCTGCCACAAACGGAAGAACTCTATACGCAGTCTCTGGTGGCGATGCCTTCGATGCGGATGATGGAACTCAGGCAACGTGCAGCCCGTAAGGAATATGCCATGGCAGGAGGTAAATTTTCGCCAACCGTCTTTGCCCGCTTTTCAATGGCTTCCCGTTACCTCGATGGTTTTTCTACCAAACAGTTGAACGACAATTTAGGCAAGTATATCGGTATCGGTATTTCCATCCCTCTGCTGAGCGGGCTGGAACGACTGACCACCCTGCGCAAACACAAGTTGAATATATTCCGCCTCCGGAACGAGGAAGAACTGCAAAAGCAACAACTCTATACGGAGGTGGAGCAAACGGTTCTTTCTCTCCGTTCCGGTTATGATGAATTCCGGCAAGTGTTGCAGCAGTTCAGAGCCGAAGAACTGGTACTGAAAGAATCCGAACGGAAATGGGAAGAGGGGCTTATCTCCGTCTTTCAGTTGATGGAGGCCCGCAATCGCTTCATCTCCTCCAAAGCCGAGTTGGCGCGGGTACGCTTGCAGGTAGATATGACTTTGAAGATGGAAACCTATTATCGCACGGGGAGCTTCTGTACGTTGCCCGGTGAAGAGTGATGGACGAGTTGTACAACTCGTCGTATACCAGTTGCTCAACTCGTCATGTACCAGTTGTACAACTCGTACACCGTTTCTCTACGGCCCGATGATATGACCTTATAAACAAACGTGAATTATATATAAAGCAATAATTATCTATGGATACAATGATCGAACGCAAGCCCGGAATGAAGCGGAAGCATTATTATGCCGTCGCCGGAGCCGTGGTATTGGTGGGACTTGTTTTTTACTTTATTTTCAGGGACACTTCCTCTTCTATGAATGTGGAAAAAGACCGGCTGACCATTGCTACAGTTACCCGGGGAGAGTTCAGTGATTACATCCGGGTTATCGGACAAGTGATGCCCAACCGCATCATTTATATGGATGCGATAGAAGGAGGCCGTGTGGAAGAGCGCCTGAAAGAGGAAGGAGCCATCGTCAAGGCAGGCGATGTGATTCTTCGTCTCAGCAATCCGCTCCTGAACATCGGAATCATGCAGAGCGAAGCCGATCTGGCCTATCAGGAGAACGAGTTGCGCAATACCCGCATCAGCATGGAGCAGGAACATCTGCGGCTGAAACAGGAACGCATCGGCCTGAATAAGGAACTGGCAGTGAAACAACGGCGTTACGAGCAATACAGCCGCCTTATCAAAGAGCAGCTGATAGCGCAAGAGGAGTTTCGCCTGGCTGCCGAAGAGTACGAAGCGGCAAGGGCACAACTGGAAGTCATTGACGAACGCATCCGGCAGGACAATTTTTTCAGGGAGAGTCAGGTTCATAGTCTCGATGAAAACATCCGTAATATGAAGCGCAGTCTTGCCCTGGTACGCGAGCGGGTGGAAAACCTGAAGGTAAAAGCTCCCATCGATGGACAGGTGGGCAATCTCGATGCCCAGATCGGCCAGTCCATTGCTGCCGGCGAGCATATCGGACAGATCATTACACCCGATCTGAAAGTGCAGGCACAGATCGATGAGCATTATGTGGAACGGGTGGTTCCCGGACTTCCGGCTGATTTTACCCGTGACGGAGGCAACTATAAACTTGAAGTGACCAAACCCTATCCGGAAGTAAAAGAGGGACAATTCCGTACCGACCTTCAGTTTACTGCCGGACGTCCCGAAAACATCCGTGCCGGGCAGACGTATCACATCAATCTTCAGTTGGGAGATCCTGCCCAGGCCATTCTTGTACCTCGTGGCGGATTCTTTCAAATAACCGGGGGCCGCTGGATGTATGTTGTCGACGAAAGTGGTAAATTTGCCACGCGCCGGCCTATCCGTATCGGGCGGCAGAATCCGCAGTACTACGAAGTGACCGAAGGATTGAAACCGGGCGACCGGGTGATTGTATCCGGATATGAATTGTTTGGGGATAACGAGAAACTTATATTGAAATAAGAACCGAATACTATGAACTACATTTCGCAAGTGATACGAAGCCAGCGGGTTAAAAAGTCTCTGACGCTGATAAACATAACAGGGTTGTCGGTCTGCATTGCAGCGGCACTTCTTATTATGCTTTATGTCTGGTCGGAGTTAAGTTATGATTCATTTCATGATACCGACCGTGTGTATCGTGTTGAAAGCAGACTGTATGAGGGCGAGATGCTGACGGATAATTGGGCGACTACGGCTTATGGGCATGCTCCTGCCATGAACAGGGAAATAGCGGGAATTGAGAAGTACGTCCGTGTTACGGCTCAGGATCGCGAGCAGGTGGTGAATTACTTCGACAGGAGATTTGCCGAGGAACATTACTGCTATACCGAGCCTGCCTTTTTCGAAATATTCAACTTCCCTATAGTTAAAGGAGAAAAGACCGGGCAACTGGTACGCCCTAATACGGTGGTACTGACTGAAAGCGCTGCAAGCCGCTATTTTGGTGAAGAAGACCCGATAGGCAAGATACTGACCTTCAGTACCTCTTCATCACAGCAAAACTTTGAAGTAACGGGCATTATTGCCGATATGCCTGTCCGTTCGCACCTGCATTACGATTTCCTGCTTTCCTACAATACGATTCCCAAGGAACGGCAGGACATCTGGTACATTCACGGTGTATATACTTACGTCCGTCTGATGCCCGGAAAGACTCCGGGAGAAATTGAACAGGCTTTCCGTGACATATCCGACAAGTACAAGACTGATGCACTGAAACATAAAACCTGGGCTGTAGAACTGATCTCGTTGAAAGACATTCACCTTACTCCGCAAAAAGCATACGAGAAAGAGGTGAAAGGAAGCCGGACGGCGGTTCTTATTTTGTTCGTAATGTCCGCCATTCTGCTGCTGATAGGTTGGGCAAATGCCTTGAACCTGACCGTAGCCCGCTTTTTGGAGCGTGGACGGGAGTTCGGACTCCGTAAAGCTTTTGGTGCTTCGCGCCGTCAGATTATTATTCAGGGACTTCTTGAGTCCGGTTTCATGAACTTGCTGGCTACGTTGATAGCTTTCGGCTGGCTGGAACTCCTCTTACCCCTTGTCTATCGCTGGGCAGGGCAAAACTTCGGGACAGACATACTTATGCAACCCGCTTTTTGGGGGATTGTAGCCGGAGTGGTTATCATCGGTACGTTGGTTGTAGGGCTTTATCCTTCCTGGCTGATGGTCACTATCCGTCCGTCGGAGATTATGCGCGGTAAACTGTTGCACGGAAAGAGAGGCAACCGGATCAGAAAGGCGTTGATTGTTGTTCAGTTCCTGGCTTCTTTTGTTCTGATTGCAGGTACGTTTACTGTGTTTCAACAGGTCCGTTACATGCAGCGTGAGGCCGAATCGGATCTGAATACCCGCATTCTGGTCATTAAATATCCTTCGTTCACCGAGGGACTGTCGCTGCGCATGGAGAGTTTCACCAAACGTTTGAAGCAACGGGCGGATGTAAGTCACGTGACAGTTTCGGGAGCTGTTCCCGGTGTGGAAGTTGCCAACTATTTTACCAATCGGCCGTATGGAAGCGATCCCTCACAAGTAAAATTGATACAGATGTTTTCTGTAGACTACGACTATTTGTCTGCCTATATGCCTCGTATGATTTGCGGACGAAGTTTTTCCGAAGATTATGGTGGCGATCTTAACCGGGTGGTGCTTAACGAAGAAGCTGTCAGGCTGTTGGGCTACGAATCGGCAGAAGCGGCGTTGGGGCAACAACTTAAAATGGAAGTGGTTAGTGACCCGCTTGAGATAATAGGAGTGGTGGAGAACTACCACCAGCAATCGCTTGCCGTGGCTTACAAGCCTATCATTTTCTTTTTGAAAGAGCGTGTTCCTTTTATTGCAACGCCTTATATTTCTGTCTGTCTGAAAGGAAAGGGGGATGCCGGCGTCTTGACGGAAATTGAACAGATGTATCGTGAATACTTCCCGACTTCTTTATTTTCTTATTTCTTTTTGAATGATTTTAATGAATTCCTATACAAATCCGATCGTAATTTTGGCTGGATATTTGCCAGCGCCTCATTGCTTGCCGTATTTGTTGCTTGCCTTGGATTGTGGATTGTAACCCTGTTTTCCACCTTGTCACGTTTGAAGGAGGTGGGTATCCGCAAAGTGCTCGGCGCAAATAAAACCAGCCTGTTCTTTGTCCTGACCAAAGAACTGTTGTTGCTTACCGTATTGGCATCTGCAATCGGTATTCCTGTATCGGCAGTGCTGATGAATGCTTGGCTGGAAACGTACGCTTTCCACATTTCGCTGTCTTGGTGGATATATGCAGCCACTTTTGTACTGCTGATGCTGATAGCCTTTCTCACTGTGCTCCAACAGGTATGGCGTACCATCCGCCAGAAACCTATGCGCATTTTAAAATATGAATAACTAATATAATATATAACGATTATGATTAAAACAGAAAAACTGTCTATGCTCTTCACCACCGAGGAGGTGCAGACCAAAGCGTTGAATGAAGTGACTATGCAAGTGGAGCGGGGAGAATTTGTAGCTATCATGGGCCCTTCCGGGTGTGGCAAGTCTACTCTGCTGAATATCCTGGGTACACTCGATTCACCCACTTCCGGCTCTTACTTCTTCGAAGGCAAACAGGTGGATAAGATGAACGAGAACCAACTGACGGCTCTGCGTAAGGGAAATCTGGGATTTATTTTCCAGAGTTTCAACCTGATTGACGAACTGACCGTATACGAGAATGTGGAGCTTCCTCTGGTATATCTGGGCATGAAACCTGCCATACGGAAAGAAAAGGTGAAACAGGTACTTGAGAAAGTAAATTTGTTGCACCGTGCCAATCATTTTCCGCAACAGCTTTCCGGTGGACAACAACAGCGCGTCGCCATAGCTCGCGCCGTGGTGACGGACTGCAAGTTGTTGCTTGCCGATGAACCTACCGGAAACCTGGACTCGGTGAACGGTGTGGAGGTGATGGAGCTACTACGGGAACTGAACCGTCAGGGGACTACCATCATCATCGTTACTCACTCGCAGCGTGATGCGACTTATGCCCACCGGATTATCCGCCTGCTCGATGGGAAGATCGTAGCCGAGAATATCAACCGTCCGCTGGACGAAACTTCCGGGACTAATACAGAGAGCGTATGATAGGGAATTATTGGAATAGTGCCTATCGTAACCTGATGAAACGGAAAGGATTCAGTTTCATCAATGTTTTCGGATTGGCAGTCGGCATGGCATCTGCCTTGCTGATATTGACTTATGTCACTTTTGAGTTCAGTTTCGACAAGATGCACGAGAAGTACGAACGCATTTTCCGTGTGGAAAGCACTTTCTATGAAGGCGAAGTACAGACCGACTATTGGGCCAGCAGTTCGTTTGGTTATGGTTCGGCCATGAAAGAGAATCTGGCCGGAATTGAAGACTATACCCGGGTGGTTTCCTTGTATCAGCCGGAACAGATTGTGAAGTATGGTGAATTGACTTTGCGCGAAAACCAGATAGCTTATGCCGATCCCGGCTTCTTCCGTTTGTTCGACTTTGAGTTGGTGAAGGGAGATAAGGCCACTTGCCTTTCCATGCCCCGCCAGGTGGTCATCACCGAACGTATTGCCCGGAAGTATTTTCAGGATGAAGATCCCATCGGAAAGATACTTATCTTTACGGGACCGTATGACAAGGTGGTTTGCGAAGTGACAGGGGTGATGAAAGAGATGCCTTCCAATTCGCATATCCATTATAATTTCCTGATTTCCTATAAGTCGCTCGGGCAATATCTGCATGACTATTGGTACAAGCACGAGGTTTATACTTATGTGCTGCTTGATTCGCCCGAAAGGAAGGAAGAGATAGAAAAGGCGTTTCCGGCAATGTCGGAGAAGTATAAGACGGACGAGGCGCTGAAAAATAAAATATGGGGTGTGTCACTGACACCGCTTGCCGATATTCATCTTAAACCGCAAGTTGGTTACGAGGCCGAAATCAAGGGAAACCGTACGGCCATGATCGCCCTGATCTTTGCTGCAATTGCCATTTTGGCTATTGCCTGGATCAATTATATCAACCTGACTGTGGCCCGCTCGATGGAACGTGCCAAGGAGGTAGGAGTGCGCCGGGTAATAGGAGCTTTCCGCAAGCAGCTTGTATCTCAATTCTTGTTTGAGGCCTTGGTCATGAACCTGGTTGCATTGGTACTGGCAGTGGGACTGATCGAGTTGATCTTGCCATACTTCAATCAGTTGGTAAGCCGTACGGTAACTTTCTCCGTTTGGCTGACGGGATACTGGTGGCTTTTGCTTTTAATCGTATTTGTAGGGGGAATTTTCCTCTCCGGTTACTATCCTGCATTGGCGCTTCTCAACCGGAAACCGATTACGTTGCTGAAGGGAAAGTTCCTGAACAGCAAGTCGGGCGAAGGCACTCGCAAAGTATTGGTAGTCGTTCAGTACACGGCATCTATGATTCTGCTCTGCGGCACATTGATTGTGTTTGCGCAGTTGAACTTCATGCGCAATCAGTCGCTGGGAGTGAAGACGGACCAGACTCTGGTTGTCAAATTTCCCGGACGGACCGAAGGCATGAACACGAAACTCGAAGCCATGAAGAAGGCCATTGCCCGCCTGCCTTTGGTAGACAAAGTTACCTTCTCGGGTGCCGTGCCGGGCGAAGAGGTGGCTACCTTCTTGTCTAACAGGCGAAAGAGTGATGCTTTGAAGCAGAATCGCCTTTATGAAATGTTGGTATGCGACCCGGATTATATTGATGCTTATGGACTGCAACTGGTGGCAGGGCGCGGATTCTCCGAAGATTATGGAGACGACGTGAATAAGTTGGTGGTCAACGAGTCTGCTGTCCGTAACCTGGGAATTGCCTCTAACGAAGAGGCTCTCGGCGAAGAGATAGAGGTGGAATGTACCGATGCCCCGATGCAGATTATCGGAGTGGTGAAGGATTACCATCAGCAGGCACTCAACAAGAATTATACCCCGATTATGCTGATCCACAAAGATAAGATCGATTGGCTGCCGCAACGCTACATCTCCATTGTGATGAAGTCCGGCGACCCGAAGGAATTGGTTTCGCAGGTGGAGGAGATCTGGCATCGCTATTTCGAGGATTCCAGCTATGACTTCTTCTTTCTCGATCAATTCTTCGATCATCAGTATCGTCAGGACGAGGTGTTTGGTGTCATGATCGGTTGTTTCACCGGACTGGCCATCTTCATCTCATGTCTGGGATTGTGGGTATTGGTGATGTTCTCCTGCACTACCCGTACCAAGGAGATGGGTATCCGGAAAGTATTGGGAGCTACCCGTTGGAATCTGTTCTATCAGCTGGGTAAAGGCTTTTTCCAATTGATCCTGATAGCGGTAATCATTGCGTTGCCCGTTGCCTGGTTCAGTATGAATGCCTGGTTGAGTCATTATGCTTTCCGTACCGATCTGAAGATATGGTTCTTTGCAGTTCCGGTAGTGTTGATGCTGTTGATTTCGTTTGTGACGGTAGCCTGCCAGACGGTGAAGATTATCGTAGGCAAACCGGCACGGTCATTGCGGTATGAGTAAGATTCCGGAATAAAATAAGTCGCATTCGGCACAGAGTGCATGAGGGTGTCATAGTTCACCACAGATTATACAGATAAATATTATTGGTTATCAGTAGATTAAAAATCTATCTTGTAAATCCGTGTAATCAGTGGTGAACTATGACACCCTCAGTGCCTTTTGTGGTGAACTTTAGCCTTTGGGTTGTTGCGTCTGGGTTTCTTCTCCCCAATGCGTTTTCGCTTCCAGTTCTTCCCGGTCACGCACCTCTTTCGCCTTCTTTGCATAGACAATCATGCGCAGGGACTGGTCGTAAGTAAAGTAATTCCATACCCAGTTCAGTAGGACATTTGCTTTGTTGCGTACTCCCAGGATCGAACGTAAATGGACGACCAGCCACATCACCCAAGCCAGCCATCCAGCGGTTTTGAAACTACTGAACTCTGCCACGGCGCGATTGCGCCCTACGGTTGCCATCGATCCCAGGTTCCGGTAATGGAACGGCTGCATCGGCTTTCCTTTCTGTAGTCTTTGCAGGTTCTTGGCAAGCAGTTCGCCTTGTTGAATGGCCACTTGTGCCAGTTGCGGGTGTCCGTTAGGATAGTTCTTGTCCGTAGTCTGAATACATTGGTCCCCGATGGCGAAAATAGTGTCTGTTCCCTGTACACGGTTAAATTCGTCTACTTTGATTCTTCTTCCGCGTCCCAGTAACTCTCCGTCTATATTGCCGAAAGTGATGGCTGCCACGCCGCTCACCCAGATAAACGTACGTGTCGCTATCTCTGTACCGTCTTCCAACATCACTTTATGATCTTTGTAATCCGTCACCCGCTTGTTCAGCAGGATGTTGACTCCCATTTCACGCAGAAACTGTTCGGCATGGCGGGATGAATCTTCGGACATTCCCGCCAGGAGACGGTCGCCCGCTTCAATCAGGTAGATGTGCATCAGGCTGCTGGGCATATCCGGATAATCGTTGGGCAGTACGAACTTCTTCATTTCCGAAAGCACTCCGGCTATTTCCACTCCGGTGGCCCCTCCGCCTACAACAACGACATTGAGCAACTCCTGCCGTTCACGTTCCGTACTGCAAGTGATCGACCGTTCAAAGTTTGCCAGTAGGGCATTTCTCAGTCCCATGGCTTCCGAAACGGTTTTCATAGGCATGGCCTCTTCTTCAATGTGCTCGTTGCCGAAGAAGTTGGAGGTGGTGCCGGCTGCCAGTACCAGGTAGTCGTATTCTGCTTTACCGATGGAAGTCTGAATCATCTTTTTCTCGGGGAAGATGGCCCGTACTTCTGCCATACGGAAGTAAAAGTCCTTTCGTTTCTGAAAAATCTTCCGGAACGGGAAAGAGATGGAACTGGGTTCAAGTCCGGCTGAAGCGACTTGATAAATAAGGGGAGGAAACTGGTGATAATTGTTCTTATCGACTAAAACAACCTGGAAACCAGACTTTTTTAGCTTGTTGGCCAATTTAAGACCGCCGAAGCCACCACCTACGATGATGACACGCTTCTTGTCGTTTTTTACAATGTTGAAACTCATACTGAAAACTTCTATTTAACCTGATGTGTCTAAAACCTAATGTCATGGTTATAAACGCTTGTCATAGGTAAAAAGTTCAGCTAAAAGAACGGTTTCAGAAGATGTTTCAAGAGGCTTTTTCACCATAGATTATACAGATTACCGCAGGTAGTTTGTGCTGACAATCGGTCGTTCACTCTTTTAGAGCCTGTTTTAATTTTGCTTGAGATTTGTTTTCAGGGATGTTTTCCGGTTTTTGCAAGGAGCATAGCGGGCTATGTGACGGGTAAAAACGGGGAAATAGACCGAGAAAAAACTCAAAACAGGTCAATAAAATTCCTGTAAATTTATTCAAGGAAAATTTAAACAGGGCACTTAATCTGCGCTAATCTGTATCATCTATAGTGGTTTCTGATGTTCCCTGTAGACTTTTTATAATTCCGGTACCATGCAGAATTTAGTCTCCGGAAAATCTTTCTTCAGATACCGTTGGATGAAGAGTTGTGTATCCTCCTGTATCGTCCGGTCCTCTACCGTCGGGTAGAGGTTGTACAGAACGGTATCCAGTTTGATCCCCCGGTTTTTGATGGCTTCCAGGCTGAGCAATGTGTGGTTGATACTGCCCAGTTTGCCGGAAGTGACAAACAACAGCGGGTATTCCTTCTGCGCAATATAGTCAATCGTCAGCAATTCGTCGGTAAGCGGCACCATCAGGCCTCCGGCTCCCTCGAGCAGGACAACATCGTAACGGCGGCTCAACTCTTCTGTAGCACGTTCTATTTTGTCAAAGTCGATGGGACGTCCGTCTATGCGTGAAGCGAGGTGTGGAGAACAGGGGTAAGAGAAGATTTCGGGCATGGTCAGTCCTTCCCGGTCGTCATCAGTGGGAGCGATGCCCATGATGCGGCGGTGCAGGTCGATGTCTTCCGAGTGGCCTGTATTGCCTGTCTGGATAAATTTCTGAGTAATGGTGCGTTGCCCTTTCCGGTTCAGTTCGCGTGCCAGGAATCCTGTGGCATAACTCTTGCCTGCATCTGTATCGATGCCGCTGATAAAATACACATTCTTTTTCATACTTCTTTTGTTTGAGACCCGCAGGTCGTTTTTCTTATCTCTTTTTTGCTATTATATAGATGGGGTGGTAGGTCAGTGAAACAGAACCTTTGCCGGGACTGAACAGACGTTCGTATTCCTGACAGAAGAGGTTCAGTTTGCTCCGGGTCCAGCTTTGGTTACAAGTACCTGTTACTCCGGTCTGCTTCAGATGATAAAGCACCTCCATCGGATTGTTGAAATTCAGTGAGATGACTTCTTCCTCCGTGTGCACAATGTCGTATAGTGCCGAGAGTGAGGCAGTCAGCTCTTCTCTCGAACGGTAGGCGAGTCCCTGTCCGGTCAGTTGGCGAATCTCCTTCATGTTTTCTTTTCCGAAAGTACTGAAGGCAATGTATCCCTGCGCATTCAGGATGTTTTCACATTTCCGGAAAAAAGCATCGGGATGTTCGAACCATTGCAGGACGGAACAGGAAGTGATCAGTTCCGTTCCGTGCGGGAAGTCAAGTGCTTCGGCATCTCCGGGCAAGAAGGAGACCCGCTCGTTCAGGATATCTCTGCAGCTATGGCGCATCTCTTCGCAAAGGTCGTTCAGCAGCAAGTGTTCCGGGCGGAACGAACGGAGTAGCAGACGCGAATAAGTACCCGTCCCGCAGCCGAACTCTACAACACGGCGGAGGGAGTGCGCAGGGAGGTGTTGCTGCAACAAACTGCACATTTTCCGGGCGATTTGTTGTTGTACCCGGGCTTCGTGCGGATAGGTGCCGATTGCTTTCGTGAAGCGTTGGGCGATCAGTAGTTTGGAGGAAGCAGCAGCAGGAGCGAGATTTTCTTTCAATATCTTTTCGTCATAATGTGCTCCGTCATATCGCTGAATTTCATTGCAATATTTTTGCCAGGCCTGTTCCTGGTTCTTCGGTGGGAAGATATGATCGGATTCTCCGATGATTGCCTTATTCCAGACAAAGGTGGATGGGGGCAGTTCGCTGTATTGTCTGCCGATGGCCACCAGTTCTTCTTTCAATTCTTCTACCGGTCGTTGGGGAGCTATTTCCAGGAAAGCTTGAAAGGCACTTCCCGATCCGCACATTCGCCGGCGGAACTTCTGTAGGGTCGCTTCATTGAGATTATTGAGTGTACCTTCAAATATGGCGGGAGGAATTCCCCGCATATCATCGATAGGGAAAGGTGTTCCGTTGATGGCAATGCTTTGCTTGAGGGGGAGGTTGCTGTCCGGCAACACTTGGGAAGCTGCCCATACCCCCATGGACCAGGCAACAACATAGATCCCCTCATACGTGGAGAGCAATGTGCTGTCAAAATCGAGAGAACGGTAATCATAGCAGATTATCAGATCTTTATTTGGGGGGAGATTGTGCATGAAGGGAGTTTCATCCATTCCCCATCCGGTAAAGAAGAGGAGAGCCTCTTTTTGGAGGGGAGGGTATCCGGCGGCTTCACATCCGGTTCCTGTCTCAGAGTGAAGGGAGTTTACAGCTTTTTGGGGTGGATATAGTCTTTTCAGTTTCATAAGTTTATTACTTTGATGATACAGGCCGTATTGTTGCTATCACTCTTTTCACTTCCTCTTCCGTTACGTCTGCCGTTAATGAAAAACGGATACGGGAAGTTCCTTCCGGTATCGTAGGCGGACGGACAGGCAACGCATAAAATCCTTTGCGTTGCAGCTCTTCTGCCATACGGACGGCGGAAGAACTTTCACCCGCGATCATGGGTACGATTTGGCTGGCCGAGGCAGAAAAGTATCCTTTCTCCTGGAGGCCGGTCCGCAAGTTGCTGCTGATGGCTGCCAGGTGCTCCCTCTTCTCCTGATATTCCGCCAGATGGCGCAGTACAAATGAGGTCCATTGCAGGGTGACAGGCGGGAGTGCAGTGGTGAAGATAAAGGGACGCATTTTATTTATCAGATAGTCCCGTATCACCTGCCTGCACACGATATATGCCCCAGAGGAAGCCAGTGCCTTTCCGAAAGTGCCCACCAAAAAGTCGATATCCGATATGCATCCGTATGCTTCGGCACATCCCAGTCCGCCGGTTCCCCGGACACCGACAGCATGGGCTTCGTCTAAGTAAAGCAATACGTTCGGATACTTGCGTTTCAGCTTGACCAACCGGGGTAAGTCTGCTTCGTCACCATCCATACTGAAAATACTTTCGGTAACGATAATAACCTGTTCATATTCTTTGTGGTAAGTCTCTACTAGTCTTTCCAACTGGCTGTATTCGTTGTGCCGGTAGCGGATACATTTGGCATCTGATAGCCGAATGCCGTCTATCAGGCTGGCATGTATCAACTTGTCGGCCAGAATCAGTGTTTTTGTGTCGCATACGGCAGGTAGGATTCCGGTATTGGCATGATATCCGCAATTGAATACCAGTGCCGCTTCTGTTCCAAATAAGGAAGACAAGGTAGCTTCCAGTTCATCGTATGCGGCAAAATTGCCGGTAAGTAGGCGGGAAGAAGAGGAAGAGAACTTAATTTCTTCCGGCTTCACTGTCTGCCAGAAAGCTTTTAACAGTCCACTGTCGTTAGCCAACCCCAGATAATCATTTGACGAAAGGTTTAGCATCCGTTGTCCCCCGATGATTACCTCTTTGCCCTGATGTACCAGGGTAGGAAGGGTGCGGAAGTTATCTTTCTTTTTAAGGAGTTGCAGCTCGTCAAGGAAACGGGTGAGTTCACCTCTTTCCGTTTCTTGGTTTTTATTCATATTTGTAATGTTTTTGAGTTTGATTCACCACAGAGTAGCACAGAGTTTCACAGAGATTATTTTCTCTTAATATCTTATAAACAAGAGATTGAAACTCTGTGAGACTCTTGTTACTCTGTGGTGAAGTTTGATTCGCCTCTATTTCGTTTGGGAACCGGGAAGGCCGTTACTTATGATCCTTATCATCCCTTCCGTGAGTTTGGTCAACTGTTCGGGCGTAATGATAAACGGAGGCATTACATAGATCAGTTTGCCAAACGGACGGAGCCAGATGCCTTCCTCCACAAAACGGCGTTGCAGGTATGCCATATTCACCGGTTCTTTCATCTCGATCACTCCGATGGCACCCAGTACACGGACGTCCGCTACCTGAGGGAGCTCACGTGCCGGAGCTAATTCACGGTTCAGTTGAGCTTCTATTCGTTTTACGTTTTCTTGCCAGCCGGAAGTTAGAAGTAACCGTACCGATGCGCAGGCTACGGCACATGCCAACGGGTTTCCCATAAACGTAGGCCCGTGCATGAATGCTCCCGGTGCATGGTTGGAGATGCAGTCTGCCACTTCATTGGTGGTCAGTACTGCCGATAAAGTCATGTATCCACCTGTCAATGCTTTGCCGATGCACATGATGTCCGGCTCTACTCCGGCATGTTCCCAGGCGAAGAGTTTTCCGGTACGTCCGAATCCGGTTGCTATTTCATCGAAGATCAACAGTACCCCATACCGGTGGCAGAGGCGCGCAGCTTCTCTTAAATATTCCGGATGGTAGAAACGCATGCCTCCCGCACCTTGTACAATGGGTTCGAGGATGAAAGCTGCCAGTTCATCGGCATGTTTCTCCAGCAGATGCTCCAACGGACGGATGTCTTCCGGGTTCCATTCATCTCCGAACCGGGAGGAGGGAGCAGGGAGGAAGTGGCGGATGGGAAGTGCCGAACCAAAGATACTGTGCATCCCCGTTACAGGATCGCATACCGACATGGCATTCCAGGTATCTCCGTGGTAACCGTTACGGATGGTGACGAAATTATTTTTCTCCGGTTTTCCGGCTGCATACCAGTATTGTACGGCCATCTTCAGTGCAACTTCGACAGCTACGGAGCCGGAATCGGCATAGAATATCTTTTGCATAGAGGGCGGGACCAGCGGAAGCAACAGTTTGCCCAGTTCGATAGCCGGATCGTGCGTCAGTCCGCCGAACATGACATGCGACATCCGGCTGAGTTGATCTTGTACAGCCTGGTTTAATATCGGGTGATTGTATCCGTGCACCGCACACCACCACGATGACATTCCTTCGATCAGTGTCTGTCCGCTTTCCAGCGTGATGGTGGCACCGTCAGCCCGCTTCACCTTATATACCGGGAGCGGATTCGAAGTTGAAGTATACGGATGCCACAAATGTTCGCGGTCAAATTGTGAGTCGGCAAAGTGGTATCCTTCCGAGAGAATCATCTCTTTGTCGTCCGATACCTTGGAGCCGAGTGTTGTCAGCAGATCGCCTACGATGGCGGAGTTGATGCCGATATAGAGGGATTTCCGGACGGCCTCTGGTGTCAGTTGCGAGCGTCCTCCGGCAAAGCGCAGGTAAGCCGCAGGGTTAATGAACCGGAAAAGAGCCACTGTGGTCAGTATCTCTTCTTCACAGAGAGGAGACTGATGCTCGAGCGGAGTGCCGGGTATGGGTTGCAGCAAGTTGATCGGGATGGATTGGATGTTGAGATCGCGGAGTGTGAAGGCAAATTCGATCCGTTGTTCCACAGTTTCGCCCATGCCGATGATGCCTCCGCAGCAGAGGTCCATCCCTACTCGTCGTGCGGCATGCAAGGTTTTCAGCTTTTGTTCCTGTGTATGTGTGGTACAGAGCGAGTCGAAGTGGGAAGGAGCCGTTTCGAGGTTACAGTGGTACCGGGTCACTCCGGCATCATACAATGCCTGCAACTCTTCTTCGTCCAACAGTCCGAGCGAAGCGCACAACCGGATAGACGAATGACGACGCATTCGCCGGGCCGCTACACAGAGCTCTTTCATGTTTTTGGGAGAAGGTTTGCGTCCACTGGTCACCAATGAAAAGCGGTTGACCCCTTGTGCTTCGTTGTATTTTGCTTGTCGCAGACACTCTTCCGCGCTCACCAGATCGTATACATCGGCCTTGGTCTTGTAGTGAGACGACTGGGCGCACCATTTACAATTTTCCGGACACCGCCCTGAGCGGGCATTGATGATGGAACACATGTCGAACTCCTGCGAAGCGCAGGCGGTGGTGATGTCGTGCGCGGCATCATACAACTCTTCTTTACGGGGATAGAGCGCCAGCCATTCGGCCTGCTCTCGGCTGATAGCCGTTCCTTGTAATACTTGGTTTTTTATTTCTTCGATAGTCATAGGGTGGGGATATTAAAAAAGAGGTTGCCGGTCCCATCGGGATGGGAGGCAACCTCTTTAGGTGTAATGTATGAGGCGGATGTCACAACAGTTGACTGTGCGGCATCGGCATAAGAATATTTGGATGATTGGAGTTGAGTAAGAAGCAAGAGCAATGGTTCGGGAGATAACGTGAGGTTCTCCCAATCTTCTTCCGGAACGGAATCTTCTGTTTCCCGTTGCGGATCAAGTCCGGTTGTATGTGGAGTTTGCTGCTTGCACAACGCACATTCGGTGATGTTCTTTCTCAACTGTCCGATGGTGACACACAAACCCAGGGTGGCAAATATGGCATAAGCCTTCCGGCTCCACTGGCGGAAGCGGATAAACGAATGTGATATGTACCTTTCTTTTTTCATAAGCCGTATGGTGATATCGGGTCATCGGACGGCGGCAAAGCTACAAAGAATCTACGGAATGACCAAGGGATAGCATCGGTTTGTAAGCAGGGCCCTCTCCTCTACCACAAAGACGGTATAAGAATCCCTTATAAAGGGGATTTCAAGAACAATCCCCATACTCTACTTTTGCAGCAGGAAATGATCCGTGAAAATTAATTAAAAAATGTAGGTGGCTTTTGACACACCTTCAAGAATAAGATAACAATTTCAAGCCTTTTAACAACAATCTGCCGGATTGTGTGTTAAACAAAAGATTCTAATTTAAACATAACTAAACTTAAGGTATGAAGACCAATTTACGTCTATTATTTACGTTGCTCTTTGTCGTTTCGGTTGTTGCATTACGTGCCGGAACAATGAATGACATACGTGTTTCGGGCACTGTTGTGTCCGAAGGAGACCCGTTGCCCGGTGTGTCGGTATTAGTGAAAGGAACCGGCGTCGGTACTATTACCGGTATTGACGGCAAGTATTCCATCAATGTTCCGTCCGATGGTACGCTGGTATTCAGTTTTATCGGACTGAAATCTGTGGAACATAAAGTGGGAGGACGCTCAGTGATCAATGTCGAGCTGGTGCCCGACAGTAAGCAATTGGAAGAAGTAATGGTAGTAGCCTATGCCACTGCCAAGAAATATAGTTTCACCGGTGCCGCCTCTACCGTTAAAGGTGACGAGATAGCGAAGTTACAAACCTCGAGCGTATCACGTGCCCTTGAAGGAACCGTAGCCGGTCTGCAGGCAAGTGCCGCAAGCGGTCAGCCGGGTACCGATGCCACAATCCGTATTCGCGGTATCGGATCCATCAATGCATCCAGTGCACCTCTCTATGTAGTGGACGGTGTGCCCTATGACGGTAGTGTGAACTCTATCAACCCCGAAGATATCGCATCGATGACCGTTCTGAAAGATGCGGCTTCAGCTGCTTTGTACGGTTCGCGTGGAGCCAACGGTGTGATTATTATCACCACCAAGCAGGGACAAAGCGATTCGAAGACTACAGTGAACGTGAAAGCCAGCTTCGGTGGTTCCAATCGTGCGGTACGTGATTACGACCGGATCGGCGCCGATCAGTATTTCGAACTTTATTGGGAGGCTTTGCGTAACCAATATGCACTGGATACAAAGAATTATACTCCTCAGACAGCAGCTATCAAAGCTTCTAAAGACTTGGTAGGAAAACTGATGGGGGCCGGCCCCAATCCTTATGGCTCTAAATATCCTCAGCCGGTAGGTACGGATGGAAAATTGGCGGATGGGGCCGTTCCGCTCTGGAACTTCGACTGGCAGGATGCCATGGAGCAGCAGGCACTTCGTACGGAACTGGGACTGAATGTTTCAGGAGGCGGCAAAACCAATCAATACTACTTCTCTGCCGGATACCTGAATGATAAAGGTATTGCGTTGGAGTCCGGTTATGAACGCTTTAATCTCCGATCGAACGTGACAAGCCAGATGACCAAGTGGCTTCGGGGAGGAGTGAACATGAGTTTTGCCCACTCTTTGCAGAATTATCCCGTATCATCGGATACGAAAACAAGTAATGTCATCAATGCCGGTCGTTTGATGAACGGATTCTATCCCATCTATCAGATGAACGAAGATGGAACCTATAAACTGGATTCCGAGGGACAGCGGATATATGATTTCGGTTCTTACCGTCCTTCCGGTTCGATGGCTAACTGGAACCTTCCGGCCACATTGCCCAATGATAAGTCGGAACGTATGAAAGATGAATTTTCAGGACGTACTTTCCTTGAAGTTACCTTTATCGAAGGGCTGAAGTTTAAGACCAGCTTCAACTTTGACCTGATCAACTATAATTCACTCGACTATACCAATCCTAAAATAGGGCCGTCTGTTAACACCGGAGGTTCATCGAGCCGTGAAAACGACCGTACTTTCTCGTGGACCTGGAATAATATCCTGACTTATGACAAAACCCTCGGAGAGCATCATTTCAATCTGCTGGCCGGACAAGAAGCCTATTCCTACCGTTACGATGTGCTGCGAGCATCCCGTTCGAACATGGCATTGCCTGATTTTCCCGAACTGGCTGTCGGTTCGTTGGTAACCGGAGGGACAGGATACCGCGTAGATTACTCGTTGGTGGGATATTTCCTAAATGCCCAATATGACTATCAAAGCAAATATTTCTTCTCGGGTTCGTATCGGCGGGACGGGTCTTCCCGTTTTGCTCCCGAAACCCGTTGGGGTAATTTCTGGTCCGTCGGTGCTTCCTGGCGTATCGACCGTGAAGATTTCATGGTGGCTACGAGCGACTGGCTTTCTGCCCTGACTTTGAAGGTCAGTTATGGTGCGCAGGGTAACGATAACCTGGGAACGTATTATGCCAGCAGCGGACTTTATTCGGTGGTAAGCAATAATGGAGAGAATGCGTTGGTATCCGATCGTCTGGCTACACCAAAACTGAAATGGGAAACCAACCTGAACTTCAATGCCGGCATAGACTTCTCGTTGTTCAACAACCGATTCTCCGGTTCATTCGATTTCTTCCAGCGGCGTTCGAAAGATTTGCTCTATTCCCGTCCGCTGGCTCCCTCGCTCGGTTATAATTCAGTAGACGAGAATGTAGGCGAACTGAAGAATACCGGTGTTGAAATCGATCTGAAAGGTACCTTAATCCATACCCGGGACTTTATGTGGCGATTGGGGCTTAACCTGACACATTATAAGAATGTCGTGACCGACCTTCCATTGAAAGATATGCCTGTAAGCGGAGTTCATAAACTGGCTGTGGGACGTTCTGTCTATGATTTTTACATGAAGCAATGGGCGGGTGTTGATCCGGAGAACGGCGATCCGTTGTGGTACAAAAATGTGAAAGATGCCAATGACAAGATCACCGGACGTACGACTACCAATGACTATGCCCAAGCGGATTATTACTATACCGGCAAATCATCCTTACCCAAAGTGTACGGAGGATTTAATACCGCTTTCTCGTATAAAGGCTTTGAACTGTCCACCATTTTTGCTTATAGTATCGGTAATTATATTGTGGACCGTGACGTAACTATGCTGTGGCATAACGGAAGTTCTACCGGACGTGCCTGGTCGACAGAGATTCTGAACCGTTGGACACCGGAGAATCGATATACTGATGTGCCGGCTCTGAAAACCGTATCGAACAGTTGGAATGCAAATTCCACCCGTAACCTGTTCAATAACTCGTTCCTGCGGATGAAGAATATCACATTATCGTATAACTTCCCGCAACCGATGATAAAGAAAATCAGCCTGAACAGTCTGCAATTGTTTGTGCAGGCCGATAATCTGCTTACCGTTTCGAAGAATCAGGGACTCGACCCCGAACAGGATATCAGTGGACTGACGTATTACCGTTATCCGGCCATGCGTTCCATTTCCGGAGGAATCAATGTTTCGTTCTAAGGCTTTAATCCCCGGAAAAGGGCTGTTGCAATCGTATGCTCCGCCCCGGTTTAATCATGCATAAATCACATATAACAGATATAGTAAAGTATAAAATAACAGATGATATGAGAACAATACGATTTAACAATAACAGACATATCTCTTCTTCTCCTCTTCTTCGGACAGAGGGTGGGAGAGAGGTTTCCGTGAGTAATACCTCCGGAGATAAGATACCTAAAGGTAAGTTTTCCTTTCTCCTTCTCTTCTTCCTTTTGTTCCTGGGGAGTTGCAGCAGCGACTTCCTCGACAATAAGCCGACAGATGCCGTAGATTCCGGCCTCGTACCTGTACCTTCGAATGCCGAACGCATCTTTAACGGTGCGTGGTACAATCTGTTCGAATATGGTACCACTTATGCCAACATCGGCTATCGTGCTTTGATGTGCCTGGACGACATGATGGCTGACGACGTGGTTTCGCGCCCTATGTATGGGTTTAATTCTTCTTATCAGTTCAATGACGTGGTGATGCCTTCCGACGGACGTACCACTTTCGCCTGGTATCTGATGTATAAGACCATTGACAACTGTAATACGGCCATTTCTATTCAAGCTACCGGAGATGATGATACACCTGAGTTCCGGCATGCCCAGGGACAGGCACTTGCCGTACGTGCTTTCTGTTATCTTCATTTGGCACAGCATTATCAGTTCACCTATCTGAAAGATAAGAATGCTCTTTGTGTACCGTTGTATACCGAACCGACCAATCCGAATACCAAACCTAAAGGAAAGGCAACGCTCGAAGAGATCTATACACAGATCATCAATGACCTCAACCGTGCCAAAGGACTTCTTGACGGTTATGTGCGTCCGAATGACAAGTCGAAATACAAACCTAACACCGATGTGGTAAACGGACTTCTGGCCCGTACTTATCTGCTCACCGGACAGTGGGACGAAGCCGCCAAAGCCGCATTGGAAGCTGCCAAAGGTTACACTCTGATGACGGATGCCAAAAACTATATGGGCTTCAACGATATATCGAATACCGAGTGGATCTGGGGACATCCGCAATCTGTCAGCCAGTCCGATGCCAGCTATAACTTCTATTATCTGGATGTGGTAGAACCCGATTCATACAATAGTTTTATGGCCGATCCGCATTTCAAGGATACCTTTACCGAAGGTGATATCCGTCTGGAACTGTTCCAGTGGATGCGTGAAGGTTATCTGGGATACCGCAAGTTCCGCATCCGTTCCGACCAGACGGGCGATATTGTCATCATGCGTTCTGCCGAAATGTATTTGATAGCTGCCGAAGCCTTGGCGCGTAAAGGTCAATTGGGCGAAGCCGTAAAACCGCTCAATACTTTGAGAAACGCCCGCGGACTGGCCGATTATGATCTTACCGGAAAAAATCAGGAGCAGGTGATTGATGAAATTCTGATGGAACGTCGCCGTGAACTTTGGGGTGAAGGATTTGGCATTACTGATGTTCTCCGTACACAACGTCCTGTGGTACGTGTCGCTTTGACCGAAGATGAAGCTGCCAAAGAATATGATTGCTGGCAACAGAACGGTACTTATAAAAAATATCATCCGGAAGGTCATTGGTTCACCAGCTTCCCCGATGGAACGAAGTTTGTGCCCAATAGCATATATTATTTGTATTCTATTCCTGAAAAAGAAACGAATGCGAATCCGAATCTGAAATAAGAAATCATAGTCAACTGATTTTATATGAACTGTTTCTGAAAAATCAGATAGATTAATATAATAGACGAAAGGTGTGTCATAACTCTACGGTGAATAAGAGTTGCGACACACCTTTTTTATCAATATCGTTAATGGTTAACTGAATATATACACAATGATTCCCGTTATGACTACATAAGCCAGTGCATAAGGAATGGCTGCTTTCAGGATCTCTCCCTCCTTACCTTGCTGGTTGCCTGCTGATGTGGCGATAGCAATACTTTGAGGAGAGATGATTTTACCTCCTGTCGCACCTACCGTATTGGCGGCCGATAGCCAGTCGGGACTGACATTGATATGCCCTGCTACGCTGGCTTGCAGCTTTCCGAAAAGGATGTTCGAGGAGGTATCACTTCCGGTGATGAAGGTACCCAAACAACCGATAACCGGAGCAAAGAGAGGGTAGAGGCTTCCGGTAGCTGTGGCGAGTGCAGTGGCAATCACGGAAATCATGCCTGCCGTATCCATGATAGTGGATAAACCTACGAGGCAGATAACGGTAACGAATGTTTTTTTCAACTGCTTTACAGTGTTCCATAATACAATGAACAGTTCTTTCACTTTAGCTCCCTGTATCAGACCGCCTACAAACGTGCCTACAAAAAGTAACACTCCTGCATGTGTCAGCCAGGCGATGGTGTAATTCACGGTGGAGTCATTGATGGGGAGGCTGATGCGTGTCACCCAATTGTTTTCGAGCGTACTTCGGAGGCCCGGAAAAAGCGGGCTGGTGAGTATGATCAACAGTAAAATGAGCAGATAGATGCTCCAGGCATTCAGGATATCTTTCCCTTTCAGTGCGTTCTGCTGCGCTTTCTCTTTTTTTGGGGCAGTCAGTTTGCCATAAATGACGATAACGACGATAGACAAGATGCTGCCGATGATAGCCGGTGATTCGGCCCCCATATATCGGGCCGCAACGTACTGGCTACCTAAAGATACAGCGCCTACCAGCAGTGCCAGAAATAGGTTTTTGGGTAATGATTTTATTTTCGGGTCGGTCAGGAAGAGCAGTACCAACGGTATCAGGAACATTAGTACGGAAAGTTGCAGTACGACGTTCGTACTCAGCACCTGTACATCCAGATTGGTTTCTTTGGCAAGTACCAGTACCGGTGTACCTATGGCACCGAAAGCCGTAGCCACACTATTGGCTATCAAGCTGACGGTGGCTGAAAAGATGGGCTTGAATCCCAGGCTGATCAGGATAGCGGCGGGGATGGCAACAGCTGTACCAAAACCTGCCATGGCTTCAAGTAACCCTCCGAAACCCCAGGTAAGGAGCAGTACCTGGATACTTTTATCGGTAGAGATGGAAGAGAATTGTTGTTTGATAATCTCCATCTTCTCTGTTTTCAGCAATACATTGTAGCTGAAGATAGCCATCAGGATGATAATCAGGATGGGAGAAACCGCTTTCAGTGCACCGTATACGAATGAAAATACCAAGTTGTCTACCGCATAATGGAATCCGAAAAGAGCTATCAGTATAGTTACTATCAGGGAGATGACGCTACTTTTGTCACCCGGCATTTTAAAAAATGCCATTAATACAATCAAGAGCAATACCGGAACGATGGCAAGGATCAGTGTCATAATTGTCTGTTTTTAATAGTTGATGTTTAAGTTAAGATATTGATATAACAAAACCGGAACCTGTTTTGACGGATGAAATAATTATTTTTTTGCTGTATAGCGTTAAATAAAAAAAGGTGTAGCCCTCCGCATGGAAAGGCTACACCCTTTGGTCCGGATAGCTACACCCTTCTTATCGGATGGCTACACCCCAATGCCGGGGATTTATTTTTTCTTCATATTCAAGATCTGTTGCAGTTGCTGTAGGTTGGCTTTAGCGGCCTCGTTACCCATCTGGGCAGCTTGGTTGAAGGCAGCGATGGCGCGTTGTACATCTCCATTGAGGAAGTTGTATACACCTACGTTGTTGATGAATTCTGCTGTTTGATGGTTGGCTTTATCCATATATTTGATTGCGTTTTCCAGATCTTTCTTGGTCAGTGATACGGCTGCGGCATTCAGGTTGGCTACTTCATCGTTCGGATACATGCGTACGGCAATGTCGAATACATTCACAAAATCGTTGCTTCCTTTCGGATAACTGTTGGCCACCTGATACATCTCGTTCAGACTCAGATATTTCGGGTTGACTTTTATCACCACCCGTCCTTGTTCTACATCGAAGTTGGCTACGGTGTAGTCTATCTTGCAGTTCACTTTGCGGAGTCCCGGATAAATCTCTTTCAGCATTGTGCGATAAGGAGCACCGCCGTCCACGCGCATGATTTCCTGTTTGCGGCGCGCATCGTCAGTCGTATTCTTGATGATACCGATAAATTTATCTTTATCCTTCATAGACGATTTTTCCAATGCTTGTACCAATCCGTCCCAATTTTCACCACCAAAAGTTACTTTGTAAAGTTTGCCGGGAACTTTTTCGTTGGTAGTCAGATAATTCTTCAGAGCTTCGGCACGTTTCTGCGACAGTTGTTCGTTGAATTTCAACGGACCCTCCGGTGAAGCGAATCCTTCGATACTGATTCCTGTTACTGTCAGGTTCTTGTCATTCTGAATCTTGTCGAACATAGCATGAATGTTCATCAGCTCTTTGTGGTTATTCATGAATTCCGGCTGGATCACAGCTTTGCTGACAGGAAAGTCGAGGTGAGCTTCATACTGTTCGCTACGGTTTTTCACCACCTCCACAGTCGGCTGAATATAAGCAACCACCGGTATCATGGCACTCAGGCGTTTCGCTTCGGTAGAAACGTCGTTTGTTATCAGCTCCTGAGCAAGCATCTCTTCGTTGTTGCCGCAGCCGCATAGATTTTCTACCAGATTCAATGAAGCATTTGCCATCCAGGGTTCGTAAGGGATCACCTGGGCATAGTTGAGCACTTCTCTTTTATTATAAGGAATTACGATTCCTGCAGGTAGTTCGCGGCTGATGGCTAATCCGCGCAAATAAGCCTTCTGACGGCGTTTGCCGTTGATGATGATCTCTTCCAGCGCTACGTTGTGCTGTCCGTCTGTCAGGAGCGGAGTAAGTGTGAGCATACGTTCGGGACTGACTGTCAGATTTTTCATATCGATCTTCATGTCTACATAAAGCGAATTGCCCTGTTGCCATAATGAAACATCGGATAGACTGATGGCATCTTTAAAAAATTTCTGGGCACTGGCCGGCATTACTACTGCGAGGGCCAAGAGGAAGTATATGATTTTTCTTTTCATTGTTACTGTTGGTTTAGTTTTTTATAATTGGTTCCGGTGAATGCGGGACGTTTACTTGATGGTATAAATGATGCTGAGTCCGACTTTGGTCGGTCCGAAATAATTCTTGTTGTTGTGCCCCAGCTTTTCACCACACTTGCCACATGCGTATTTGTCATAGTCCAGGCGGGCATATCCTGCACCGATAGTGGCTTCCATACTCCAGCGGTTTTTCAGTATCCAATGGTAGCCGTAAGAGATACCTGCACCATAGATCTTGCCGTCATAGCGGTAGTTGCCCAACCCGAAGATGTCGAGATTGCTCATGTTAACATCGGCATAATGGCCATGGAGACCGAAAAAACTACCGTTGAAACGTTCGCAAAGCCAGTAGCGGAGTTCAGGTTGTACCAGCCAGTGCTTGATTTGTCTGTCTTTGGAAAATTTCCAGGGATTGTAGTTGCCCGATACATCAAGAGTGAGTTTTTTCGCCAAGGCTACTTCAAATCCCAGGTTCGGAGTACTGGTGGCCCAGTAGAGGGCATTGGTTTTGATGGCGAACTTGGGAAGATAAGTTTTTGTTCCCTGCTCTTGTGCATGTATGCTTGTGGCAAATACAAGCAGGAAGCATGCTGCTAAAAAATGTTTGATTGTTCTCATTTTCATTTTGGTCTAGGTTTTTACATAAACTATTTGCGAGATTAAACGTCTGAGAGGGGGACTTTGTTGACTCATACTCAAAATAATGTTATAGGACATGCACGCTAACATTTTTAAGCAAATAATTGTTATCTTAATAAAGTCAGGATTCCAAACTTTTCATTTTCTCCGGGAAAGAGGGTGAAAATAAACAAGCAATTGTAACTTGGATTACATCTATTCTCTTTTTTACATGCTAATTTTACATATACTTTAAAATAATAGCCTATGAAAGAGCTTATCAATCGCCTGGAAGAGTTGAACAGGCAAGCCGAAAAAGGTGGTGGAGACGCCCGTATCGAGAAACAACATTCTGTCGGAAAATTGACGGCACGTGAACGTATCGACCTGCTTCTGGAGAAAGGATCGTTTATTGAACTCGATAAACTGGTGACCCATCGTTGTACGGATTTCGGCATGGAGAAACAGAAAATATCCGGTGATGGAGTTGTAACCGGATATGGTATGATCGGCAAACGGCTTGTGTATGTTTTTGCTCAGGACTTCACCGTTTTTGGCGGTGCATTGTCCGAAACGTATGCCAAGAAGATTTGTAAAGTGATGGATATGGCTATGCAGATGGGAGCACCCATCATCGGGCTGAACGATTCGGGAGGAGCCCGTATTCAGGAGGGAGTCCGTTCGCTGGCCGGTTATGCGGAGATATTCCTGCGTAATTCTTTGGCTTCCGGTGTCATCCCTCAGATCAGTGCCATCATGGGTCCGTGTGCGGGTGGGGCGGTCTATTCGCCTGCATTGACCGATTTTATCCTGATGGTGAAAAATTCCGGTTATATGTTTATCACCGGTCCCGATGTGGTGAAGAGCGTGACACAGGAAGAAGTCAGCAAAGAAGATCTGGGAGGGGCGGATGTCCATACCATGAAGTCGGGGGTGGCACACCTCTCTGCCGAAAATGATATTGAATGCATCAATTACATTCGTGAACTGATTTCTTATCTGCCCGGAAATAATATGGAAGAGCCTCCGTTTGTTGCTACTACCGATTCTCCGACGAGGCTTACGCCCGAACTGTCGGATCTGGTGCCTACCAATCCTAATCAGCCGTATGATATGAAAGAGATGATCCGTGCAGTGGCGGACGATAACAGTTTCTTTGAATTGCAGGAAGAGTTTGCCCGTAACATCGTTATCGGTTATATTCGCCTGAACGGGAAGACGATAGGGGTGGTGGCCAATCAGCCGTTGGCATTGGCCGGAACGCTCGATATCAATGCCTCTGTTAAGGCAGCCCGTTTTGTCCGTTTCTGCGATGCGTTCAATATTCCATTGCTCACACTGGTAGATGTACCGGGATTCCTTCCGGGGGTAGATCAGGAGTATGGCGGCATCATCCGCAACGGTGCCAAGTTGCTTTATGCCTATTGTGAAGCTACGGTGCCGAAGGTTACGGTGATTGCCCGTAAAGCTTATGGCGGAGCTTATGATGTAATGAGTTCCAAGCACATCAGGGGAGATGTGAATCTGGCTTATCCCACTGCCGAAATAGCCGTGATGGGCCCCGATGGAGCGGTGAACATTCTTTTCCGCAAAGAGATTGACAAAGCTGCCGACACTGAAGCCAGGCGTAAAGAGTTGCAGGATGACTATCGCAGCAAGTTTGCCAACCCCTACCGGGCTGCCGAGTTGGGCTACGTGGACGAGGTGATCGATCCGGCCATAACCCGTATGCGCCTGATACGCAGTTTTGAGATGCTTGCCAACAAGCGGCAGTCTAATCCGCCTAAGAAACATTCAAATCTTCCACTTTAAAGCAGAGGAGAACATCGTATGATAAAAAAGATATTAGTTGCGAATCGTGGCGAAATAGCCATGCGTATTTTCCGTACCTGCCGGGTAATGAATATTGCCACAGTGGCTATCTACACCCGGGTAGATCGGGGTGCCTTGCATGTGCGTTATGCCGAAGAGGCTTATTGTATTTCCGATTCTCCGGAAGATACGTCTTATCTGAAACCGGAAAAGATTCTGCAAATAGCCAAAAAGACAGGAGCTGCCATCCATCCGGGATATGGCTTTCTGTCTGAGAATGCGGACTTCGCCCGTCGTTGTGAGGAAGAAGGGGTAATCTTTATTGGTCCGAGTGCCGATATTATTGCCCGAATGGGTATCAAGACTGAGGCCCGCCGGATTATGCGTGAAGCCGGTTTACCGATCGTACCGGGCACGGAAGATCCGGTGAAAGGCATTGCCGAAGCCAAAAAGGTGGCTGCCGAAGTAGGTTATCCCATCATGCTGAAAGCACTGGCCGGGGGTGGTGGAAAAGGTATGCGTCTGGTACGCAGTGAAGAAGAAATGGAGACGGCATTGCGCCTTTCACAGTCAGAAGCCGGAACGTCATTTGGCAACGATGCTGTTTATATTGAAAAATATATCGAGAATCCCCATCACATTGAAGTGCAGATACTGGGAGATAAATATGGAAATGTAATTCATCTTTATGAACGGGAATGTTCCATTCAGCGACGCAATCAGAAAGTAATTGAAGAATCGCCTTCTCCTTTTGTGAAGCCCGAAACACGTGCCAAGATGCTGAAGGTTGCAGTGGAGGCCTGTAAGCGGATTAATTATTACAGTGCCGGAACGCTGGAGTTCATGATGGATAAAGACCAGAATTTTTATTTTCTGGAAATGAATACCCGCCTGCAGGTAGAACATCCGGTGACGGAAGAGTGTACCGGGGTCGATCTGGTACGCGACATGATACTGGTAGCTGCCGGCAACCGTCTGCCTTACAGGCAAGAAGATGTCGAGTTCCGGGGAGCTGCCATTGAATGTCGCATTTATGCCGAAGATCCCGAGAATAACTTCATGCCTTCGCCCGGGGTGATAACCGTTCGTGAAGCTCCCGAAGGACGTAATGTCCGTTTGGACAGTGCGGCTTATGCGGGATTTGAGGTTTCGCTGCATTATGATCCGATGATTGCAAAGCTCTGTTGTTGGGGACGTAATCGTGATTCGGCTATTTCGAACATGGCCCGTGCGTTGCGCGAATATAAGATTCTGGGTATCAAGACTACGATTCCTTTCCATCAGCGTGTGTTGAAGAATGCGGCTTTCCTGAAAGGAGAGTACGATACTACCTTTATCGATACGCGCTTCGATAAGGAAGACCTGAAACGCAGGCAGAATACCGATCCGACAGTAGCGGTGATTGCTGCTGCGCTGAAACATTACGAAGAAGAGAAAGAGGCTGCTTCACGCGCCACTACGCTTCCGGTAGTAGGAGATTCGCTTTGGAAATATTACGGCAAGTTGCAAATGACTGCCAATAACTATTAAACTCAGAATGCTTATGACAACAATATTAGCAACTTATTATGCCAAAATACAGGATGTGCCCGACAGCGAATATAAAGTGGAGATTCTGGAAGACGGGCCGGTGAAGAAAGTGGCTGTTAACGGGAAAGTGTATGATGTGGACTACAACGTAGGGGGTGACTCTATCTATTCCATTATCATCAATCATCATTCGCACGGAGTACAGATATCTCCGACTTCCCATTCCTCTTATACCATTATGAATAAGGGGGAACTTTATCAGATCGAGCTGAAAGGAGAACTCGAGAAGATACATAATGCCCGTAGCGGAGCAGATGCCGTAGGGCGTCAGGTAGTTGTAGCTCCCATGCCGGGCGTTATCCTGAAAACTTACGTCAGGAAGGGAGATGAAGTGAAGAAGGGTGATCCGCTGTGCGTACTGGTTGCCATGAAAATGGAAAACGAAATTCGTTCGGTGGCCGATGGGGTGGTGAAAGAGATTTTTGTGGAAGAAAATACGAAAGTGGGGCTGAACGACCGTATCATGGTGGTTGAGTAGTAAGAGTAGAAACCGCAAGGGCTCTGGAAGTATGATCTTTCAGGGCCCTTATCGTATGCTGTATCAACTGTCTCTATAAAGTGACATTTGCGAAGAGCAGGGTTGTCAGACTCTATTTTTGTATATTTCTCCTCCTTTCATGATCATTATGAAATTCTTTTCCGGATCTCCCAATAGGGTAATGTCTTTCAGTACGTCTCCATCTACCAGAATTAAGTCTGCCCAGGCATCTTCTTCTATAACACCCAATTTCCCGGGATAGGGATTTCGTGCGCCGGACAGAGCCAGCAATTCCGCATTATCATGTGTTACCATCTTGAGAATTTCAAAGTTATTGAACCATTGTCTTAATTTAAGGATTCCCTGATTCTGATTCTTCGTGTTGGCAGGATTGAACAGTAAATCTGTTCCCCATGCCAGCTTGACGTTGTATTTCTTTGCCAGTTGATAGGTTTGGTCCGTACCTTGAACTACCAAGGCATGCTTCTCCTGTTGTTCTTTTGTCGGGAATTGATTATCTCCTAAAGTGAAGGGTTGCATACTGAGCCATATCTCTTTCTCTGCGATCAGCTGCATGGTGGGTTCGTCAATCAGATGGCCGTGCTCGATGCTTCTTACACCTGCATGGATAGCTCGTTGAATAGCTCTGGGCACATAGACATGCACCATTACATAGGTTCCTGCATCTTCCGCCGCTTTAACGGCAGCATGAATCTCTTCCTCGAAGAACTGTGTATCTTCCAACCGATCATACAAGGAAGCTACCCCGCCGCCTGTCATCAATTTAATCTGGCTGGCTCCCAGGCGGAGATTATTGCGTGCGGCGACGGTCACGGCGTCTATTCCGTCGGCGATAATGGCAGCTCCCATCTTTTCGGTATGCGTCAGTCCGCAACAGTCAAAGGGACGGGGTTCGTCATATACCGCCCGGAAATCTCCATGCCCTCCTGTCTGGGAGATAAGAGAGCCACTGGGATAAATGCGTGGTCCGGAAAGGATTCCTTCGTCGATGGCCCGTTTAAGCCCGAAGACCGGACCACCTGCATCCCGGATGGTTGTGAAGCCGCGTAGTAGGGTAGCTCGAGCTTCTTGTCCGGCTTTGAACTGCGTATAAGCGGTGTCTGCAGTAAGCAGATCCATCATCGTATTGCATGACATATAAGCATGCCAGTGTGCGTCGATCAGTCCGGGCATCAGGAATTTTCCCTTTCCGTCAAGAATGGTAACATTGGGAATTCCGTCTGTAGGGATCGGACTTTCTGAAACGGTTTTAATCCGGCTGTTTACCACCAGCACATTTCCCCGGCCGGTCTGTTCGCTGCTTCCATCGAAAATTTGAACGTTATTGATTAAAATACTATTGTCCATGATACATTATTAATAGGTGAATACTGTTGGTATAACCCGTCTGAGGATTATTAGTTTAGCTGCAGGACTGATAAACTTCGTTAAGTGAGAGATTTATTCCGGTCTCTTCCTAAAAAACTTTACTCAATATGGGATGACTTTCTGTCTGATGATTTCTATCAATGTATTGGGCGTTTTATTTCGTATCGTTAATCAACAGAAATCTTCCGTCCGGTCAGGATTATTAAAATGAAATAATTAGAAAGTTCTAATAACTTTCTACATTGCAGTGTTTATAGGGATTCTAGGCATAGATTGCTTCCATTTGATAGACTGTATTTTAAGCTCGAATGATATCGGGTTGAACCTATTCTTTTTGCTATACGTTCTCTTTTTATAGACGAAGTAACTAAACCCGTCACATTTCAGCCGGTAAATGTGGCATATTGTCTCACTTTTAAACATATATGAATATGAAAACTTTATTCATTTTTCTATTTGTTTTGCTTGCATTTTACTCCTGCGATACGGATGAACCGATCAGCGCAGAAGACTTATCGGCTGCAACCGGTACTAATACGGATGAGGTCGATGTAGCTTCCAGGTCGGGCAGCTATCTGATCTGGCTTAATGGAATGAGTGCGGAAACAAAGAAAGTTGCAGATCAACTGCAAACCGTGAACCACTATGACAAGATGGTGGCTTTTAATGATTTACCGGGGACAGACAAGGTGGAAACCTTGGAAACCATGGCAAAAGATTCTTTGAACGATCTGACAATTGTAGGCAGTGTTGCCGATTTCATAGCAGGTACTTACAGTCCTGAGATGATACAGGACATCCGTCACAATCGTCAGGGAGTCATCTTAATTGCCAAAGACGGTAAGGGAGAAGATTTGAAGGCGCAAATGCTTAAACTTTTCGGGCTTTATGTAGATAAGGGATATTATAAAGTCAGCTTTCCGCGTGAACAGCGCTATGCCTATTATGACGCAAACGATCCGGACGCTTTGAAGAAGCTTTGCGGAACGGGTGGTCTCAATCCTCACACCCGTAGCATGTTGGGCTCTCCCGGACCGACGGATGATCCTTCGGCTCCGGAAGTTACCGAACGGGCTTTGCATGCTATGAAGAAGATCTATATCAGCAATCGGTATTATGTATATACCAGTGATTATAAATATCACATGACCGGATATGAGACGTTATTACCCTATACTGCTGATATCAAAGAGTATCTCCCGAGGGATGATAAAAAGTATGATGGGATGGTCGATCGCGAATGGACCATTGATGCTTATAATCTGCGTATTTACGCACCGACCAATGGAGATAATATGCTTGCTGTTTATAGTTCGGGTGGAAATGGTTTTTCCAACAGGCTCGACCATTCATTGGTATCTTTGAATAATGCACCGATGTATGAACTTTGGGCGTTGATATGGGGATTGCGAAACAATGCTTATACAAAGATTAATATCCGTGACGACCAAAGTTCACAGTTGAATCTCAAACTGATTGACTTTGCGCCGGGTTTGCCGGAGACAGAGAGTACCATTGAGCATGCATACGAAAAGAGCGTGGGATTTGATTTGGGAGCGACTCCGGTTTTAAAGGGTGAGTATCGTTGGGGCAAGTCCATTACATATCAGTTGGCGGAAATGACCCGTGAGGTGACTCGTACCATTACCGATGCCGAGATGAGTTATTGCTGGAAGTGGTATCCTGAAACGCTTTTCCGGGGTAGCAAGGCTATGAATGCAGAGGGGATGATCGATGCTGTTACTATGATTTCACCTGCATGGTATGATATTCTCTATGATCATGTGGCGGGAACTCCGGGTACGGATAATCCTTTCTGTGACTATGACAACGACTTGCAGTTTAACCAGAATCTGCTCAATTACGAGCAGCAATGCGCCATTACTGCCCGGACAACCGGTGCGTCGGCCGGTGTTGTAGCCATCGAGATAACCGATGGAATGGTCTTACAGCGTGGAGGAGCTTGGTTTACGAGTTGGGGAGCGGCGGTGATTCATTCTTTGCCGAGCAGTGCCGGAACAGCTTACAATACCACTGTGGATGTACACAAAACCACTACAGTGTGGATAGACTATAATAACTGGTAAAACGAACCATTAAAAAAGATTATGATGAAAACAAAAATGATATATATGATACTTCTGTTCTCAAGTATTCTTTTCGGGGGATGCGTTAGGGATGTCATTGATGATGTTCCGGGGACGGATGAGGACTATGCGGCAGATAAGAAGGACGTGGTCCTGATACGTATGGGAACTAACGATGCGGAAGTGAAAGATATTACATCCCGCTTGTTCAACAACATTCCTTCTTCCTGGGAAATAGGGAAGAAGACCATTGTGGACTATGACAAGATGAAAGATCCTGAGACGGAACTTAATGCCGACATCAAGGATCCGAAGATTTATATGACGGTCATTTTGAATATCGATGATGTTATCTCCGGTAAATATCCGATATCTCTGTTCCGTATGTTGAAGTTCTATAAAAGGGATTTTTATGTGATTGCCACTCAGTCCACTCCGGAACAGAAGGAGGAGATGCTTTCACTGATAGGAGTCTATATGGAAGCAGGTTATTACGCGATCAACTATGATAACGTACAGCATTACCGTATTTTTCCTTCTGCCGATCCGTATGCCAAAGATAATATGATTGGTAAGGGAGTGGCTTCCTTCAATCAAAAACTGTTGACCCGCTCTGCCGATACCTTACCCGAAGGTAACGATCCGGATCCCGGATATAATGCACAAATGGCGGATAAGGAGGCTTTGAAGAGGATTGAGATTTACAACCGTATCTATGGCTATGCTCAGGGAGACATGAACTACTCCATGCAGGCGGTCCCTTATAAGATGAAACCGGGTGCCGCACCCGATGTGATTATAGATAACTCCTGGGCGATAGATGCCTATAACTTCCAGATATACAGTAAGAACAACAACTGTATATTGAGTATCACGAATAATGCCGGAAATGGCTTCACTGCCAATATCAAAGACTATACCACTCCCAAAGGTGCCAATGTCTATGCTTACATCTGGAATTTGATGCGGGAGGCTTCCAGTGAGATAACCGTTCATTCGGACGGAGGAATTTTCAGGGAGATCAGTTATCAGCCGCAGACGGTGAATCACGGTGCCAGCTATACCGAGAACTCTTTCTGGAAAGTGTCTGTTTCCGTATCGCCCACCAAACTGGAAGACAAACCTTGGGAGGCGTTCAAAGTGTCGTTTGGTAAAGAATCGTCTACCGAAGTGTCTTACAAGACTAAATCGATGGACTATTCCTGCAAGGGGCAGTTTGGTAACGGGCTGTACAGTAAACTTTGGCAGTTTATTCCCGGAGAGTTCTACGACAGGGCGGAAGCCTTTGTTTACGAAACGAGTCAGGGGTTGCGTTGGATAGACGCTGCACAAGCGATGACACCCAATTATGTGACATGGGGAGGCTGGACCCTTCGCCAGAATTATTTAAATCACATCAACAACAGTATGAAGTTGCATCAACAGCAGTGCATTTACTCTCTAGAGTCGGACGCACAGCCCGGAGTCGTTTCTGTGGCTATCACAGACGCCATCGATTTACAAAAGACGTATGTACACTATAACTGCGGCATTCGCTATGGGCACGATTCGGCTAGGACGGATCTCAAAATGTCGAAGATGGTGTGGATTGATTTCAGGCAGTGGGACAATTGACCTGCACCCTTAACTCTACGGCTATATGAGGTTTTTATCCATGCCTAAAGCCTGCTTCATTACAGATTGAGAGATTACACAACTATATGGCAAGAGATAAGTGATAATAGTGTTTCTCTGTGTAATCTGTTAATCTGTGGTGAAGTTTTGGCTTATTAGCACAGGATGGTGGCGTATCGCTTAGAATCTTGTCAGTTGTTTGGGCGATCCATGCCAGGAACAGCCCAGACAATATACTTCCGTAAAATCGAATCCTTCGATTGGAATTTCCGGATATTTGGGTACGACTGTTCCATCTTGGGCAATATATACTAACAGACGTTCACCCTGATTGTTTTTTACATACATACCGGCTATTTTACACTGGGGACAAAGCAATTTCTTCATATTACTAAAATGGATTCTTTATACTGTTTTATTTTTATAGTTAGTTCTATCTTGATATTATCCGTTCATATCAGACGGATGATATCCTGAAAGCTTTTTGTATCCCGACTTTCCGTAAATACAGATAGTAGGTTTCAAAAGTGCGCAAATATGCAGGCTTGTCGCTTAATAGACAAATAATTTATCAGAAAAATATCTTCCCTTATCTAAAATTGATTAATAAGCCCTGCTTTCTATACGGGTAAAGGGGGACAGAGTAAAAGGAAACGATCATATTGATAAAGATGAATGAGGTGTGACTGCTTATTCATTCTATAATAGAATTTGCCTGTAGATAATCTTTTTGTTTGGAATGTCATCGATCTTCGTAACCGGCTCTTTGCTCTTTTCCTGTGGCGGTAGGTATTTCTTTATTAGTGAACAGTTTTATTATGATTTATACTTTGTGTAGCAAAAGTAACTGTTTTACCTTATGAGGGCCATTGTAAAAAAACGGCCTTTTAAAACTAAGCTCTATCTTTTTTTGTTGTTAATCATATGAATAACTAAAAAAAATATACGATTATGAGATATGATATAGCTATTATCGGTGGTGGACCTGCCGGGTATACTGCTGCCGAGAGAGCAGGAGCTAACGGTTTGCGTGCTGTTTTGTTCGAGAAAAAAGCAATGGGCGGTGTGTGTCTTAATGAAGGATGTATTCCTACCAAAGCCCTGCTTTATTCCGCTAAGGTGCTGGACGGTATTAAGAGTGCGCCGAAATACGGTGTCTCGGTAGAGGGGGCTCCTGCATTTGATATGGAAAAAATCATCGGCCGGAAAAACAAAACGGTGCAGAAGTTGACGGGCGGAGTGAGAATGACGGTAAACTCTTACGGAGTGACTATTGTAGATAAGGAAGCGGTGATAGAGGGCGAAGGTGAAGAAGGATTCCATATCCGCTGTGATGGAGAGGTATACGAGGCAACCTATCTGTTGGTTTGTACCGGATCGGATACCGTGATCCCTCCGATAAAGGGGCTTTCGGACGTGGATTACTGGACCTCACGAGAGGCGCTGGATAGCACTGTTCTTCCATCATCGCTCGCCATTATTGGAGGCGGAGTGATCGGAATGGAGTTTGCTTCATTCTTTAACAGCATGGGCGTTAGGGTGAAAGTGATCGAGATGATGCCGGAGATTCTTGGAGCAATGGATAAAGAAACCAGTGCGATGTTGCGTGCTGACTATACAAAGAAAGGGGTTAATTTCTATCTGAACACGAAAGTAACCGAGGTGAGTGATAAAGGAGTAACAGTGGAAAAGGATGGAAAGAGTTCGTTTATCGATGCCGACCGGATTTTAGTGAGCGTAGGCCGTAAAGCGAATATCACCCAAGTAGGATTGGATAAACTGAATATTGAGTTGCACCGGAATGGGGTCGTTGTAGATGAACACATGTTGACCTCTCATCCACGTGTATATGCTTGCGGTGATATTACCGGCTTTTCTTTATTGGCACATACGGCTATTCGTGAAGCAGAAGTTGCCATTAATCATATTTTGGGAATAGATGACCGGATGGATTATGATTGTGTTCCGGGCGTAGTCTATACCAATCCCGAACTGGCCGGTGTGGGTAAAACGGAGGAGGAGCTGATAGCTAAGGGTATTTATTACCGGATACAAAAACTACCGATGGTTTATTCGGGGCGTTTTGTTGCCGAAAACGAGTTGGGGAACGGACTGTGTAAACTGATTATCGATCATAATGATCGGATTGTCGGCTGCCACATGTTGGGCAATCCGGCTTCGGAAATTATTGTTGTGGCAGGCATTGCTATCCAGAGAGGATATACGGTCGATGAATTCAGAAAGAGTGTTTTCCCGCACCCGACAGTCGGTGAAATTTATCACGAGACACTGTTTGCCTGATGCGGTTTATAAATAGCTCTTTTACGGATGCCGGTTTCAATCTGGCGGCTGAAGAGTATTTGTTGAAGCAGGGTACAGAAGATGTATTCATGCTTTGGCAAAGTGCTCCGTCCGTAATTATAGGCAAGCATCAGCGGGTGGAAACGGAAGTGAACCGGACGATGGCGGAACAAAACAAGATTCCTGTATTCCGGCGGTTTTCCGGTGGCGGTGCCGTATATCACGATTTGGGCAACATCAATCTTACGTTCATTGAAACTACCCGTCTGGCGCGTTTCGAAACTTATCTGGAGCGAACGGTTGAAATGTTGACTGCCGCCGGAGTTGCAGTGAGAGGCGACGAACGATTGGGTATTTATGTCGACGGGCGAAAAGTCTCGGGCAGTGCGCAATGCGTACATCGCAATCGTGCAATGTATCATTGCACACTGCTGTATGATACAAATCTGGTGTTGTTGAATAAGTTGCTTGAGGTAGAAGGACTTGAGGAAAAGGTTGCCGTACATCCTGCTGTCCGTTCGGTACGTAGCGAAGTGACGAATCTGAAAGAGTATATGCATCCGGCTCTATCTACAGATAAATTCCGGGAGTGGGTTTTTCGTTATTTTGCAGGTCCTTCGGTTGCCGAAGCGTTCAGTAAGGAGGAACTGGCTATTATCGAGGGGTTACGGGAAAATAAATACAACACTATCTGTAACTGACGTGAATATCACCAAGCAGTCTGATTATTCAGTATCCGGTGGAGGAGAACTATTTTCCTTTCAAAATTCAGCCTTCTCATACGAAAAGTGTACTTCCATCTTCCACCCTCGATTGGGCAAGCTCGATTCATCGTTTGTGTTTGATATACAGATAGATGTATCTGTTTCCCTATCTGTTCATACCATTTAAAGCAGTTTGTTTTTCTTAGTATCTTTAGTGAAAATGGTTAGGTTCTTATCTCGTCCCGCATACCCGGGTTGAGATAAAGATACTTTAGAAAGAAGTAAAGTAATTATTGATAATGCGTTATGCTTGCTATGGAATCTGCTTGCTTTCTTGCTAATGTGTGAGAACGGATATTTAAAGGATGCGCGAGATTGATTTATGTTTTTAGCCACTAAACGGCTTTCTTATCCAGGCGATTACTTAAAAAAACATTAACTTAAAACTTTCTTTTTCACAATCTTGTTCTACTTGTACAAGTGAAAGAATAAATAATTGTGTATATGGCAAGATTCGAAATAAAAATGCCCAAGTTGGGCGAAAGTATTACCGAAGGAACCATTTTATCATGGTCGGTGCAGGTAGGTGACGTGGTCAATGAGGACGACGTACTTTTCGAGGTGAATACTGCTAAGGTCAGTGCGGAGATCCCTTCTCCCGTTGCCGGAAAAGTGGTGGAAATATTGTTTAAAGAAGGCGATACGGTACCGGTAGGTACGGTAGTTGCCATTGTAGATATGGATGGAGAAGGTTCCGGAGAAGCATCGGAAACCGCAGGCTCTGTAGAAACGGCGTCTGCTCCAAAGGCTGCCGAGGTGTCGGGTACTGCGTCTGTTCCGAAAGTTCAGGCGGAAGTAGCCGCTCCCAAAGTGGAACGTTGGTATTCGCCGGCAGTACTTCAATTGGCACGGGAGGCGAAGATTTCTCAGGAAGAACTGGATTCGATTCCCGGGACAGGTTATGAAGGCCGGCTGAGCAAAAAAGATATCCGCACTTACATCGAGATGAAGAAAGGTGCTCCGGCAGCCGACGTCTCTACTACGGTGGTTTCGACGGTTTCGGCAAATAATTCGGGCTTTTCTCCTGTTCCTTCTGCAGAAGTACAAAAGAAGGCTGCCGCTGCGGCTCCTCAGGCTCAGCATGGACAATCTGCTTCTGCCGTTTCTTCAGATGCATCGGTAGAAGTCAAAGAGATGGATCGAGTACGTCGCATCATTGCCGACCATATGGTGATGTCGAAAAAGGTTTCTCCGCATGTGACTAATGTGGTCGAAGTAGATGTCACCCGGCTGGTGCGTTGGCGCGAAAAGACCAAAGATGCTTTCTTCCGTCGTGAAGGTGTGAAGCTGACTTATATGCCTGCCATTGCTGAGGCCACTGCCCAGGCGTTGGCTGCCTATCCTCAGGTAAATGTCTCGGTGGACGGATACAACATCCTGTATAAGAAACATATCAATGTGGGCATTGCTGTTTCGCAAGATGATGGAAACTTGATTGTTCCCGTAGTGCATGATGCCGATCGTTTGAATCTTAACGGACTTGCCGTAGCTATCGATTCGTTGGCGAAAAAGGCACGGGTTAATAAGCTGATGCCTGATGATATCGACGGAGGAACATTCACAATCACCAATTTCGGTACGTTTAAGATGTTGTTCGGCACTCCGATCATCAATCAGCCACAGGTGGCTATTCTCGGAGTGGGTGTCATTGAGAAAAAGCCGGCTGTGGTGGAGACTCCCGAAGGAGATGTGATAGCCATTCGCCATAAGATGTACTTGTCACTCTCTTATGATCACCGTGTGGTGGATGGTTCGCTGGGAGGTAACTTCCTGCACTTCATTGCCGACTATCTGGAGAACTGGAAAGAATAGTTGCCATATCGGAGATTTACAGAATAATAAATCAGTCTCACCACAGATCTCCCGGATCGTTGCGGAACTTGTTTGGGGATCTTTATCCTTAAACTGTGATCATCTGTGTGATTTGTGGTGAAAATCCTAAACCCACTTTAAATATGAAGAAATACGATATAAAAACCACTGACGAACAGACTCTCCGCAAGTGGTATCATTTAATGACTTTGGGGCGTGCGCTCGACGAGAAGGCACCCGCCTATTTGCTGCAATCTCTTGGCTGGTCCTATCATGCTCCTTATGCCGGGCATGACGGCATCCAGCTTGCTATCGGGCAGGTTTTTACTCTTGGTGAGGACTATCTTTTTCCTTATTACCGGGATATGCTCACCGTGCTTTCTGCCGGAATGACTCCGGAGGAACTGATTCTGAACGGTATCTCAAAAGCTACAGACCCGGGTAGTGCCGGACGTCACATGTCCAATCACTTTGCCAAACCGGAATGGCACATCGAGAATATCTCTTCTGCTACGGGTACGCACGATCTTCATGCGGCAGGCGTAGGGCGTGCCATGGTTTATTATGGGCATAAGGGGGTTGCCATTACTTCACATGGTGAGTCTGCCACATCCGAGGGATTTGTCTATGAAGCTATCAACGGGGCCAGCAACGAACGTCTTCCGGTTATTTTTGTATTCCAGGACAACGGTTATGGCATTTCCGTCCCTAAAAAGGATCAGACTGCCAATCGTAAAGTGGCCGATAACTTCTCCGGTTTTAAGAACCTCCGCATCATTCATTGCAATGGAAAGGATGTATTTGACTCGATGAATGCCATGACCGAAGCCCGTGAATTTGCTATAGCCAACCGTACTCCGGTTATAGTACATGCCAATTGCGTACGTATCGGTTCGCACTCCAACTCTGATAAGCATACTCTCTATCGCGACGAGAATGAGTTGGCATACGTGAAGGAAGCCGATCCGCTAATGAAGTTCCGCCGGATGCTGTTGCGCTACAAGCGCCTGACCGAAGAGGACCTCCAACAGATAGAAGCTGCCGCCAAGAAAGAACTGGCTGCCGCCAATCGTAAAGCGTTGGCTGCACCCGATCCGATTCCAGAGAGCATTTATGACTTTGTCCTTCCCGAACCGTATATTCCTCAAAAGTATAAAGACGGACTTCCGGGGCCTGTCGAAGGTGAGAAGAGTTTCATGGTGAACGCCATTAATGAAACGCTCAAAGAGGAGTTTCGCCGCAATCCTGATACCTTTATCTGGGGACAAGACGTGGCCAATAAAGATAAAGGAGGCGTATTCAATGTCACCAAGGGGATGCAACAGGAGTTTGGTGATGCCCGTGTGTTCAGTGCTCCGATAGCCGAAGATTATATTGTGGGAACGGCTAACGGAATGTGCCGTTTCGATCCTAAAATACATGTGGTTATTGAAGGCGCTGAGTTTGCCGATTACTTCTGGCCTGCTGTCGAACAGTACGTTGAGTGTACACACGAGTATTGGCGTAGCAATGGTAAGTTTACTCCCAATATTACACTTCGCCTTGCTTCGGGTGGATACATTGGCGGTGGATTGTATCATTCGCAGAACCTTGAAGGGGCTCTTACGACTTTACCCGGTGCCCGTATTGTTTGTCCGTCGTTTGCGGACGATGCTGCCGGGCTGCTCCGCACCAGTATGCGTTCCAAGGGATTCACTCTTTATCTGGAGCCCAAAGCGCTTTACAACTCAGTAGAGGCTGCTGCCGTTGTACCCGAAGAGTTTGAAGTTCCCTTTGGTAAGGCCCGTATCCGCCGCGAAGGAACCGATCTGACTATAATTACTTATGGCAATACTACCCATTTTTGTCTGGATGTTGCCGAACGTCTTGCCCGGGAAGGGGTGGGGAGTGTCGAAGTTATCGATCTACGTTCGCTGATTCCGTTGGATAAAGAAGCGATTTTTGCTTCCGTACGGAAAACCGGTAAAGTGATGGTGGTGCATGAAGACAAAGTCTTCTCCGGATTCGGTGCCGAAATTGCAGCGCAGATTGCCGGGGAAATGTTCCGTTACCTGGATGCCCCGGTACAACGTGTGGGCTCCACCTTTACTCCGGTAGGTTTCAATCCGATATTGGAACGGGCTATCCTGCCGAATGATGAAAAGATATATAATGCAGCCAAAGAGTTGCTGGAGTTCTAATTAAAAAAACGATCAATCATGAAAAAGATAGGAATATTCTATGCTGCCAAAGCCGATAAAACCTCTTGGGTGGCTGAAAAGATTCAAAAAGAATTTGGTGCTTCTGCCGAGTCTGTAGCTATCGAAAATGCCTGGCAGAATGATTTTGAAGCCTATGATAATTTCATAGTCGGTGCTTCCACCTGGTTCGATGGCGAACTGCCTACTTATTGGGACGAGCTTCTGCCCGAACTCCGCACCTTGCAGTTGAAAGGGAAGAAAGTGGCTATCTTCGGGCTTGGCGATCAGGTGAAGTATCCCGAGAACTTTGCCGATGGTATCGGACTGCTTGCCGAAGTCTTTGAGAATGATGGAGCTACTCTTGTCGGTTTTACTTCTATAGACGGATATAGTTTCGAGCGTTCCCGGGCTCTGAAAGGTGATAAATGGTGTGGATTGGTCATTGACATCGAAAATCAGTCGGAAATGACTGATAAGCGAATAAAAGACTGGTGTAGGCAGGTGAAAAAGGAATTTGAAGTTTGATCCGGTCATACCGCAGAGTAGCACAGGACTGACTGTTATGTCGTTCGTGTGTTACTCTATGGCAGGCCCGTATGTGTTAAAGTACGAACTTTACTGCTGCCCATCGGTTTTTCTCTTGATGGTGTACGAAGGTGAGTCCGTGCTTTTCTGCTTCCCGGCGGATAGCCGGAATATCATCGATATAGAATCCGCTCATAAATAACTCCGATCCCGGATGCATGCATGCTACATACTGCTTCATATCGTTCAGTAAGATATTGCGGTTGATATTGGCTATTACTACATCGAATGGCCCTTTCCCTTGCAATGCCGAAGCATCCCCCTGCGAGACGGCAATATCTGTCACTCCGTTCAGTTCGATGTTCTCTATCGAGTTGCGTACACACCATTCGTCGATATCGATGGCTGTGCAAGGCTTAGCTCCCCGCATTCGTGCGAGAATAGCCAGTATTGAAGTTCCGCAGCCCATATCCAGCAGCGACTTGCCGGTCAGTTCGCTATCCAACAATTCTCCGATAATCAGGCTTGTCGTTTCATGGTGTCCTGTTCCGAATGCCATCTGCGGATTGATCAGGATATCATATTCTGCCTTAGGCACGTCCTGATGAAATGTGCTATGAATCACACAACGGTCTCCGATCACAATCGGTTGGAAGAAATTTTTTTCCCATTCTTCGTTCCAGTCCTTGTCTTCGGCCTCGGCAAACGTATAAGAAATTTCCGTATCCGGCACAGGAAAATTTGCCAGCTCTGTTTTCAATGTCTCTTCGTTGTAAAGTGATTGCTGAATATAAGCGGTCAGTCCGCCTTCCCGTTCGACAAAACTCTCGAATCCGGCTTCGCCCAACACGGCAGCAAGCACATCATTCACCGTTTCGGTGCAAGGATGTGTATCAAAAGTGAACTCAAAGTACTTCATAGGTGTTTTTATTTGCAAAAGTACGATTTAAAGGGATAGAAACAAAGTAAACATTGTTTTTATCGGGTTGAGATTTGTTAAGTTAAAGAACGGCAAAATAGGGAAATCCCTATTATTGTTTGGGGAAAATCTATCCGGCAGCGTGAATACCTTGCTTATCTTTGTAACGTGAATAAAAAGATTAAGAAACCAATAAACCACGGAAATATGAAAAAGATTGTGTTATTATCGCTGTTTGCCCTGTGCCTCCCACTGCTTGTGATGGCGCAAAGCAATAATGACGACCTTTATTTCGTACCTTCTAAGGAAAAAAAGCAGGAAGCCAAAAAGACTCCTGTGAAGAAGGAACCGGAAAAAAAAGTTGTTACCACGAACATTTATACGTCTCCGGGTACTACGGTAGTAGTTCAGGACCGTAAAGGAAACAAACGCGATATGCGTGATGTGGATGAGTATAACCGCCGTTACGATGCCAAAGATAACGAGTTCGCAATGGAGGACGATACATTATACGTAAAAGAAAAAGCTGTCTCCGATCCGGATGGTGAATGGGTGAACGGGTTCAATGGCTCACAGGATGACTACGAGTACGCTGAACGCATCATTCGTTTCCGTAATCCCCGTTTTGCGGTAAGCATTAGCAGCCCGCTTTACTGGGACATTGTTTATGGAACCAATTCCTGGGATTGGAATGTTTATACAGACGGTTTCTATGCTTATGCATTCCCGACATTTACCAACCGCTTATGGTGGGATTGGCGTTACAACTCTTATGGTTCCGGATGGGGCTGGGGATGGGGCTGGTCTTCACCTTATTATGCTTGGGGTGGCTATTATCCCGGTTATTGGGGTGGCTACTGGGGTGGTTACTGGGGCGGCTGGTATGGCGGCGGCTACTGGGGACACCATCATCACTATCATCCCGGATGGGGTGGCGGCGGCAGCTGGGCAGGAAGATATAATACCTATACCCGTCGTGGTTCGTCTGCTGTGAGAAGCAGTTATGGCAACTCTTCGACCGTTCGCCGTTACAGTTCAGGTGCGGTACGCTCCAATAGCGGTTCTTCCGTTCGTTCGTCAGGGACATCTTCTTACAATAGAGGAGAGAGCTCTGCCAGACGTGTGATAGGAACGCGTGTAGTCGGTGAACGTCCGGGATCTACTACGCGTACAGATGCTTCTTCTTCACGTCGAAGTACCTATACCCGTCCAAGTAGTACACGCAGTAGTTCTTCTTATGAAGGAACTCGCGGCGGAAGCACTACTACAGGTTCTCCGTCTTACTCGGAAGGAGGCAGAAGAGCAAGTACAAGAAGCAGCTCTACTTATACTCGTGGCAGTTCTACGGCTCCTTCGCGTAGTTACAATGAGAGTACCACTCGTCGTTCATACAACAGTACTCCTTCTCGTAGCAGCAGTTCGTCTACGCGCAGTTATTCTTCACCTTCAGGTAGCAGTTCACGTAGTTATTCTACTGGTGGCGGTGGTGGTTCTTCCCGTTCTTCCGGTGGCGGTGGCGGCTCTTCAAGGGGCAGAAGATGATAATGGAGGTATTAACTTAAAAAAGCATTTGACGATGAAAAAAATAATTACTTTAGCAACTTTGGGGCTGTTGGTAGCAGCAGCCCCGATAAGTGCACAGACTGTGTACGATGCTGCCAAGATAACAGGAAAGGACTTGAACGGAACCGCCCGTTTTGTCGGCATGGGTGGCGCCATGGGAGCTTTAGGAGGTGATATCTCTACAATCGGAACGAATCCTGCCGGTATCGGTATCTATCGCAGCAATGATTTTATGACTTCTTTCGGCTTTTCTTCATACGGGACGGAAAGCAAATATTTGGGAGATAAATTTAAGTCGGATAAAATACAAGGTTCTTTTGATAATCTGGGGTTTGTATTTGCATCTAAGATTGGCAATGAAACTTCTTTGCGTTATGTGAATTTTGGATTTAACTACCATAAAGCCAAGTCTTTCTATAAGAATATGAATATGAAGGGAGGACTCGGTAACAGTTCGCAAACCTATCAGATGGCCCAACAAGCCAGTGGCATAACCAAATGGGGAGATTATCCTTATGATGATCCGGAGATAGGATGGCTTTCCATATTGGGATATGACGGTTGGTTGATTAGTGATATCACAACTGATAAAATGAATGCAGCCGGCAAGCCGAATTCTCCATATGTGGATAAGGATGGAAATCAAAGATACGATGCAAATGGTAAACCTCTGTATACGACACCGGGTAATTACTATGGTATGTATGATGACGGTGTCGCCAATTTCCACTCGCAAGAGCGTGGCGGAATCGACCAGTACGACTTTAATGTTGCTTTCAATTTCAACGACCGGTTCTATCTTGGACTGACTCTCGGGGCATATGCGGTTGATTATAGTAAGTACACTTATTATTCCGAAGCGTATACAGGAGCAAATGCACCGCAGAATTACAATCTGAGGAGTTGGAATAAGGTAAGAGGTTCGGGTTTCGATCTTAAGTTGGGTACGATTATCCGTCCGTTTGAAAATTCGCCCTTCCGTATCGGTCTGGCCATTCACACCCCTACGTTCTATAATCTGGATTATAAGACCAGTGCCCGTGTAGAATCGGATGTGTTGAACGTTGAGACAGGAAAGATAGATCAGTGGTCGGTGGATACGCGTGATAAGTTACCCGGAAATGGAGATATGGTGCGTGAATTCCGGTTACAGACTCCGTGGACTTATAACGTAAGTTTAGGCTATACCATTGGTACAAGTCTGGCATTAGGTGCCGAATACGAATATCAGGATTATTCAACGATGAAATTCCGAGGACCGACCGGTTCAAGCTCTGAGTTTACTTTTGAAAATAGCACGAGACCTATGATGAAAGGTGTGAATACCCTCCGTCTTGGTCTTGAATATAAAGTGATCCCGCAGTTTGCGCTGCGTGCCGGATATAATTATACTTCGGCTATTTTCCATGGAGATGCTTTCAAGGATCTGCCTTATTATTCTATCCAGACAGATACTGACTGGGCAAATACGAAGGCTCTGAGCAACTATACTTTGGGTATCGGGTATCGCGGTTCTGTATTTTATGCAGATCTGGCTTATAAGTTCTCTACTTATAATGAAGATTTTTATCCGTTCGTAAATAAGTATGAGGAAAACAATGCAACTACGGTGCTGACACCGGAAACAACCAAAGTGACTAATACCCGTAGCCAAGTGCTGTTTACTTTAGGTCTCCGTTTCTAATTAGATTCCCAAGCAATTAAATTATAACTTTTGTGTGTATAGAAATCCCCGAAGGACGATGCAGTGTTCTACGGGGATTCTTGTTTATCAGTATTCTATCTTATCTTCTTTTTCCATCCACTCCTCAAAAGCTTTGATTGCTTCGTCGTGGAGTAATACTTCGGATGGCAGCTTGCGGTTCTCCGGTTTCAGTTCCAATTCATCGTAGATAAACGAGTCGTCGAATCCGATGTTTTTGGCATCTGTCTTGTTATTGCCATAGTACATCTTGTCTAATCGGGCCCAATAGATGGCACCCAGGCACATGGGACAGGGTTCGCAAGAGGTGTAAATCTCGTAACCGCTCAGGTTAAAAGTTCCCAGTTTTGAGGCAGCCGCACGGATAGCGCTTACTTCTGCATGGGCAGTGGGATCGCATGAGGCTGTTACGCGATTGACGCCTGTGGCCACTATTTCTCCATTTTTTGCAATGACAGCTCCGAAGGGGCCTCCTCCGTTTGCTACATTTTCTCTGGAAAGTTCGATGGCTTTCCTCATTAGTTCTTCTTTGGTCATGTGATATAAAAAATCTATCGTTAATATTGTTATACGTTTTTTGCAAATATAAACAATATGAACGATAGATTGTTTCTTCCGGCAGAGAAATCAGCTTATTCTTTTTGAATAGTCGGACTGTTGATGCCGTCGGGCGGGTATATGGTTGTCATCCGTCGGACTTCCTGTTACCAATACCAGCACAGACCGAAAGAGTAGGGATAAAGTTCGGGACCTTTTTTGTGTTCGAAGAGGCTGTAGGTAGAGTAGCGCAAATACACTCCGATGTCACCGTAACCTGCTTGTGCCAGGAGGTTAATACCTACCGGGTGGATATTCAGGCCGCTGTCCAGATTCTTTTTATGTCCGTTGACCTTTGCTTTCGACTTGGCCCCATGACGGATTTCCGCTTCAAGTCCGGCTGAAAAGAATAGAGGACCGTGAGCATTGCTGTGGCTGAATCTTTTTTGCCATTCCAGGGCTACCGGAATGCGGAAGTAGAAATAGCGTAACCGGCTTTTGGTATACACTTCCTCGTCGGGAACACCCGGAACAATGCCGATGACTCCCTCTATTTGTCTGAAGGCATAGTTGTTGCCCAGGCGGAAAGAGCGGTATCCCCAGCCTAAACCGGTCGTTATGCCCCATTGGCGATCACGTGAGAGTGTCAGGGAGCCTTGAAACAGATTGAAACCGATTTCCCAGGACTTGTTGGCGTTTATATTCAGTCCGTCCGGAGTATTGAAGTTGATGCCGTCAGAGAGCCGTGTGTATCCCATATAGAATCCGGCAATATGCGGGTCGAACCGATAATGGTTCTTTCTTTTGACGAAGGGGACGGTGAATGCCGTGCGGCGTTCGGTAGTTTGTCCGTCCGTATAGATTCCCTCAAAAATCTGATCGTTCTCTATCGTATCGCCGTGCGAAGACTGTTCGTAAAGTTTTACCTTTATTTTCCCTTCGTTTTCTTTAATCAGGATTTTGCGTCCGTTGACGTAAAGAGTCGTGTCTTGCGAAATGCCTTCTTGAGCCATTCCCGTCATCGGGATCAGCATAAACAGTAATAAATAAATGTGTTTCATATTCTTATAATGTTTAGTTTTTTTTCATAAATAACATGGTTACCAGATCGTCTGCATCCAACTCGCCCTCGATGTAAATCAGGGTAGCCGAGCCTTTTTTACCGGTTTTGAACAGGATGAACCGGTTGACATCTTCTTTTAGCTGGGGCAATTGATAATAGCCGGACTGGATTTGTCCGCCTGCTACCACTTCCTTCACTTTCTTTGCCTTCTTTTTGTCAGCATCCAGACAGTTGAGAATGGTGGGCAGTGCTTCTTCAACGTCTTTAAAGACAAGGCTTTTATAGAGAGTCATCTGGTAGGTTTCCAGCATTTCGTTGGACAGCTCTACCATAGTCACTCCTTTTTGTTTACCGTATTTCTGGAATACGGAAGCTATTTGTAGTCCCTGTTGTGCTCTTGCCATGCCGGAGGCGACAGTAAGTAGCAGGATAATCCATGTGGTGCGAATGACTTTATTCATACTTCGTTTCTTTTATTATTTTCTTTTTTTATTCGGAGAACAGCGTAGCGAATACTTCCTCCTCGCTGATACTGACATCACGAAACGCGATCATGGCTTGTTCGCGTACCAGCTTGGCATCGGTATAGCATTTCCCGTCAATGATTACATAATTAGCGGTTGAGGTGTTGAAATGTCGGTTGAGACCGGCAATACCCAATATAAGCAATATTCCGGCAGCCATTCCGCTGAATATGTAAAGTAGACGGCGGCGCAGAGGGACAGAAGTTTTCGGAACTTCGGGGACGGCAGTCTTGCTCTGCCGGTTCTCTTCGTTGAGGAAAGCAAACATCGGGCGGTACATCTGCAGATGTTCCGGTATGATGCCCCGGGTGAAAAAACGGCGGAGCTCACGTTCTTCTTCGCAGGTGGTTTCCCCTTCAAAATACTTGTTCAATAATTCTTCTATATTCATGCTTCGTTTCTCCTTTTTCTTTGTTGTATGGTTTGCAGGTAAATGTCTCTTACTTTTTTCCGTGCCCTGGATAAATTGCTGCGGATGGCTTCGGAGCTGCATCCTGTTATCTCGGCGATTTCTTCGGTTTCGTACTCTTCTACATCTTTCATCCGGAGGATGGTCTGTTGCAGAGGTGGCAGTGTACTGATGATATGTCGCATCAGGCTGAATTCGTCTTTCTCTTCAAGCAAGCGTTCGGGGGTGGCGACCGGACTGGCAGCCTGTACGCTGTCGAGCGATAGGTTGTCGGGATGTTTCCCTCTGAGGATATCCATGCAGGTATGATGGGTCATAGTCATGGCAAGGGCCTCAATGCTATGGTATTCGTCCAGTTTCGGACGAAGGTTCCATAACTTCAGCATCACTTCCTGCACGGCATCTTCGGCATCCGAGTGGTCATCTGTCAACTTCCGCGCATAACTAAGCAGTTTGTCGCGGAGTGGAAGAACGGCTATTTTGAATTGTTTTAGTTCCATTTACATAAGCAAGACGGAGAAGGAAGGAAAACGTGACATGGAAAAGATAAAAAAATGATGAACGATCAACAATAAGTAGTGTCCTGATAGGTGGAATGTAGTGTGAGGTAAGACGATCTCTATCGTTTATGGTTGATCGTTCATCGTTCATTATCAGATCTTTCCCAATATTTTATCCATCACCCAGTTGGTCGTTGTGGCACTTTCGCCATCACACGAACAGGTGGATTTTCCAAGAAGATGGTCTACTACGGCCTGAATCAAGGGCTGCTGTACGTGTTCAGGGTTTTCTACCACTATTTCTTCACGTCCTCTTTCAGTATGGAGGGCAATCGGGTCATAGGTAAATACGGAGAAGCAGATCATGCCTTTATCGCCGATAATTTCGATACGGTCTTCGCGGGCCGAATCATGGGCTACGAAGCACCACGAACCGCTCCCTACCAATCCGTTGTCGAACTGGAAACATGCGCTCAGTGTATCTTCTGCCGGATAGAGTCCGCCACGGTTGCTTTTATAGCCACTGGCTTCGAGTATGCAGCCGAACATCTCCTGCAGAAGGTCGATCTGGTGTGGTGCGAGGTCATAGAAGTATCCTCCTCCGGCAATATCGGCCTGTACACGCCAGGGCAGATTCTCTCTGTTATAGTCCAGATCGCGAGGGGGCTGTGCAAAACGGATCTGTACGTTGATTACATTGCCGATCGTACCTTTGTCCACCAGTTCCTTCACTTTCATAAAGTAAGGCAGGTAACGCCGGTAGTAGGCTACAAAACAAGGGACTCCCGTCTCTTGTGAGATGCGGTTGATGCGGGCACACTCTTCGTAAGTCTGTGCCATTGGCTTTTCGATATAAACCGGTTTTCCGGCTTTCATGGACATGATGGCATAAGTGGCGTGCGAAGAGGGCGGAGTGGCTATGTATACGGCATTTACTTCCGGATCGTCTATTAACTCTTGTGCGTCGTCATACCACTTCGGTATGTTCCGCTCTTTAGCATAGGCTTTGGCTTTTTTACCGTCACGGCTCATGACTGCCACTACTTTGGAGCCTTCTACTTTCTGAAAAGCAGGTCCGCTTTTGTATTTGGTCACCTCTCCGCAACCAATGAATCCCCATTTTATAATCTTATTGCTCATATCTTTTTATTTATCGTTCCGCAAATATACTCAATTCTGCCGAAAGCAAAGAATGATTTACAGTTATCCTGATAGAGATCGTTCGCGTTCGTTCCTTAGTGTGATAGCATCGGGTGTACAACTCATGCACGACGAGTTGTACAACTCGTACACGACCAGTTGCTCAACTCGTACTGTACCAGTTGTACAACTGGTAACTGTTATCTTTAAAAGAGACGGGAGGAGGGAAGAATACCGGTTATTGTTTCCCGTAATATTTGCGATAAACGGACTGGTATTCTCCTTTTTTCCGGAAGTCGGATAGCCATGTATTCAGGCTGTCGAGTAGGGCGGGAGATTGCTTGCTGACTCCCCATGAATAGAATTGCGTGAAGCTGATGGCGGTGTTGATATCGAGCTGGGGTAGCGAGTCCACAGCCATCCGGGCGATGCCCTCGTCACATACGGCATAATCGATGTCTCCGTGAGCAACCATTGCGATCAGTTGCTCGGAACCATATTTCTCTATTTCGTTAACATAGATCGTATCGCCTATTTCGTTGCTCAGGTTGCGGATACGCAGGATGGAGGGAGATCCTTTGACGACATTCAATGTTTTGCCTGCCAGGTCGAGTTGGCTTCTGATGGCAAGTGAATCGTTTTCTCCGACTTTGCGTTGCACCAGGACTTGTTTGCTTAAAATGATGGGGGAGGTGAGGAGCAGCGAGTCTTTCAGTTCACTCGTAGCCGGTATGCCATAAGCCACTACATCATACGTTCCGTCGGCCAGCCCTTCCAGCCGTTGATTGAAGCTCATCACCGGAGAGACCTGTACCTGTAAACCTTTGTCGCGCGCAAACGCCTCTATCAGTTCGTAATGGAATCCCGAAACCGTATCTCCATCCACATAGAAGCTGATGGAGTTGTATTCTGTTGCAGCATGAAGAATGCCGCTTTCTTTGATCTCGGCATAATCCCGCGGATGTCCTTTGGGCTTCTCTTTGCGGGGCCAGCAGGTGACAACAAGGGCTGATATCAGTCCCAATACAACGTATTTCAGATACTTAGGTCTCAGTAGATTCATGGCGGCGGTTAGTCATAGAAGTTCCAGGAAACACCAATCTTAAACAGGCGCGGGTTGATGGGGTAATGGGGTGACAAGAAATAATTCGAGTTACCCATTCCCTGATTGACGTGGTACATCATCGCGAAAAGGCGCGTACGTTTCAATTGCAGGTTGGCATATACATTGATGATCGGATAACCGCCAATCTTTACCTGGTCGTCTTCCGGTTGCAAGTGGAACTGCTGGATGGCGGGAGTATATGCCGGAGCATAATATTTGGTGAAATAGCGTACGTCGGCTCCCAATTGTACGTGAAGCACTTTCTTAGCCAGTGTTGTCTGGATATAGAGGTTATGGTATAGTGAAAGTTCGGGCAGGGGCAACACGGTGTTGTTGCTCGACTTTTGCCAGGTCACTTCATTGTCCAGATGAAGAATGCCCAGGCGGAAGTTTTGTGACAGAGTGGCGGAAAGCACTTGGATATTACCTCCATTCTGTTGGGGCAATGCTTTTTGATTGAAATACGTATAGTTCTTGATGTTTTCCACTCCGGCTTTCAGGTTGGTTTGCCAATGTTCTATGTTCAGCTCACCTTCCAGTCGGGTACGGAATTCCTTTTCCATATTGTCATTGTCCCAATAGAAGTACTTGGAGTGATAATGACGCATATAGAATGCGGGAAGAGTGTTACTGATGGATCCGCGGGCAATAAAGCTGACCGTGTCTTTCCATAAGCGGAAGTTCAGGTCGAGGTCGGCGTTGACACGGAATTGCCCGATCGCTTTATCCAGGATTCCCACTTCACCCATGGCGCGGTAGTGGAGCGTTTTTCCCTGGCGTTTGGCCAGTTCACCTCCGACAAAGACTTCATGTTCGCTGTATTTATCCACGCTTACAGAGTCCCGGTCCATAAGCCGGTAATTGCTTAACTTATGCGAGATGAAAGCTGTCAGCCCGGCTTTGGCATATTTATTGAAACCCTCGAGCAGTGCGATTCCCAATGTGTTTTTGACTCCGATATAACTGGTAGAGTCATTCACCAATTTGTTTCCGGGTTGGATATAAGCCTCCGGATAAATTTTGTACAGTTCGTCCTCCGAAGTAAACTGGTGGCGGCTGCGTTCCACTTTCATCGTGTGGATGAAACTGGTGACCGGAACGAACTCTGTCTTTTGAGTGTTGGTTGTGTCATCTTTGGCTTTCTCCACTTCACGCGTGAATCCCAGTTTATAGCGTTGGGTGAGGAATATGTAAAAGTCTTTGTTACGATTGGCGCTTTTGCTCAACAGGGTAGGGATATTCTGCGATTCGTATTCCTTTTTTCCCTCCGCCATCTCTTCCGGACGGGTGATGTAACGGTCGTCGGTGATACCGCCATTCTCGTTCATCTTCAGATAATTGTTGCTGTACAGTAAAGTGGCTTCATAGCGGTCGCCAATGTAACTTCCGAAAAGTGCGGCATTAAAGTAAGAGGTATTCTGGTTGTTATAATATCCCCGTCCGTACAGGTAATCGAAGTTGAAACCAAATGCCAGCCGTTTATTCACATTAACAGAAAAGTAAGACTTAAACCGTTCTTCTCCATTGATCTTATTACCGGCTTTATAGTAGGTAAGATTGGTGAAGGGCACGTTACTGTTGGTGAAGTTGAATTCGTCGGGACGTATGAAGAAGCTTGAAAAAGGTTCCATAAAGATGGTCGGTTCCGCGTCCCGACGTTCAAAGAAGAGGCGGGACAGACGGGGAGAACCTAAATTGCCCAGATAATTATAATGTCCTGTCAGACCTTCTACCAGGTTGGTGTTCTGAAACATGTGGGTTGCGGTATCAGCCGGGATTCTTTGAATCGTCCCCAGGTTTTCGCTGACGTGCCACATATAAAGTGTCGGAGGAAGTCCCTGTATCTCAACGTCTGTACTATCTTCCTGAACCCGCATGGCCGGGTCTATCTGGTTGCCGTTGGCATCTCTGCCGGTACGGGGATCAACTTGTTGTGTAGGGTTGAACTGTGCCTGTGCGGTCAGCAAACCTACAACAAGGAGTATATATGTAAGTAGGATTCGTCTCATAATTAGCCGCAAAGATACTTATTAAAATGAGAATTGAGAATTGAAATTTAAAAATTATCCGCTATCTCTGCCTGTGGCATAGCTAATAATTTTTAAATTCCGATTCTCAATTCTCAGTCAGTTTAAGCTTCTCTGATCAGTTCCATCCCTTTTTTGATGGCCTCTTCGTTCATCGGGATCAGGTGATGGTGGCGTTCGGGCAAAGTTTTCTTCAAACCTTTCACTACATTTTCTAAAGTGACAATGGGGCGAAGTTTCAGCAATCCTCCCAGCACGATCATGTTGAATGCTTTAGCATTGTTCATTTCATTGGCCGCATCCATTGCATCGATGCGGTACACCTTGATATCCTTGCGGGTAGGCGGGTTGATAATGCCGTATCCGTCGTAGATCAGGATACCTCCGGGTTTCACACGGCTTTCGAACTTTTCCAGTGAAGGCTGATTCAGAATGATAGCTGTATCATATTTGCTCAAGATCGGTGAAGAGATCTTGTCGTCACTTACAATGACTGTAACGTTGGCTGTTCCGCCACGTTGCTCAGGACCATAAGCCGGCATCCAGGTCACTTCTTTGCCCTCCATCAGTCCGGAATAGGCTAAAATCTTTCCCATAGACAGTACACCCTGTCCACCGAATCCTGCTATAATTATTTCTTCTTTCATCTTAATAATATTAACTTATTATTTATCTTTCAAGTCGCCAAGAGGATAGAAGGGGAACATGTGTTCTTCCATCCATTTGTTGGCTTTCTCCGGAGTCATTTTCCAGCCGGAACTACAGGTCGAAACGATTTCTACCAGGTTGGAGCCTTTTCCGTTCATTGAATTTTCAAAAGCTTTACGGATTGCTTTTTTAGCTTTCCGGATAGCCGGAACGGATTGTACCGACTGACGGGTTACGTAAGCTGTACCTTCCAGTTGGGCAGCAATCTCAGTTATCTTCAACGGATATCCGTGGAGTTCCGGATCACGTCCATAAGGACAAGTGGCGGTTTTCATTCCCATCAGGGTAGTAGGAGCCATCTGGCCTCCGGTCATACCGTAAATGGCATTGTTGATAAAGATAATCGTAATATTTTCACCACGATTCAATGCATGGATAGTCTCTGCCGTACCGATGCAGGCAAGGTCGCCATCTCCCTGATAGGTGAACACCAGGCGATCCGGCCAAAGACGTTTGATGGCAGTGGCAAGTGCCGGCGCACGTCCGTGTGCAGCTTCCTGCCAGTCAATGTCAAGGTAATTGTAGATAAATACAGCGCAACCTACGGGTGAGATACCGACTGCTTTGTCTTCCAGTCCCATCTCCTCGATTACTTCGGCAATCAGTTTATGTACAACGCCGTGGCTGCAACCCGGACAATAGTGCATGCCATTGTCGTTCATCAGAGTCGGTTTCTTATAAACCAGATTCTCGGGCTTGATTATTTCTTCTTTCGTCATAACTTCTTTTTTTTATCTTTAAGTGGCCGGGCTTGCTTGTTCTAAGTTCGGGTGTCTTAAACTACGCAGACTTAAAATGCTTCAAGGCCCGGATACTTATCTGTTGGTGAACCGTATAAAAAACTCCATCAGCTTGACAAAAATTGCCGCGCCGCATACGTAGATAAACACCTTAAAGTCGTCCTTCGCAACGAAGTAGGTGATAATAGCTGCCAGAGCCAATATCATAAACAGTATGTTCAATACGTTTCTTATTTTATCGGGATTCATCGTACTGTAGTTATTTGATTAATTGTTCTTTCAATGCAGTTACTATTTCGTCCGGATCGGGAACAATTCCTCCCAGGCGGCCGAAATGTTCAACTTTCACTCTTCCGTTCACTGCTAAACGAACGTCTTCTACCATCTGTCCGGCATTCAGCTCGGTTACCAGCATACCTTTTACCTTATTGGCATACTCGGCAATCGCTTTCGTCGGGAACGGCCATAGAGTGATGGGGCGAAGCATACCGACTTTAATCCCCTCTTCACGGGCCAGTTCCATTGCTTTCTGGCCGATACGTGCCATTGAACCGAAAGCTACAATCAGATATTCTGCATCTTCGCAGTCAATTTCTTCAAAACGTACTTCGTTTTCTTCAATTACTCTGTACTTTGCCTGGAAGCGGAGGTTGTTTTTCTCCATCTCTTCCGGACGCAGTTCCAACGAAGTGATGATGTTGGGCTTACGGTCTTTTGTCTTTCCGGTAGAAGCCCATGGACATTGTGCTATGACTTCCGCATCCGTACGGCGGGCTTTTGCGGGAGGAAGAACCACTTTCTCCATCATTTGTCCGATAACACCGTCTGCAAGGATGATGGCCGGATTACGGTATTTGAACGCAAGTTCGAAAGCGAGTCCGACAAAGTCTGCCATTTCCTGAACAGAAGCCGGAGCCAATGCGATGAGTTTATAGTCACCGTGTCCTCCACCTTTTACAGTCTGGAAATAGTCGGCCTGGCTTGGTTGGATAGTACCCAAACCGGGGCCGCCGCGCATCACGTTTACGATCAGACATGGAAGCTCGGCACCTGCCAGATAAGAAATACCTTCCTGTTTCAGGCTGACACCGGGACTTGATGATGAGGTCATCACCATTTTGCCGCTTCCGGCACCACCATAAACCATATTGATAGCTGCCACTTCACTTTCCGCCTGGAGGACTACCATGCCGGTAGTTTCCCAAGGTCTCAGTTCGGCAAGAGTTTCCAACACCTCCGATTGCGGAGTAATAGGATATCCGAAGTATCCGTCGGCACCACAGCGGATGGCCGCATGGGCGATGGCTTCGTTTCCTTTCATTAATACAACTTCTTCTGCCATATTCTTTTCTTTTATTCTACTTTTACTTTATAAACAGAGATACATCCGTCCGGACATACGGTTGCGCATGAACTGCATCCGTTACAGGTATCTTCAAGAATCTGCTGGGCATAATTATACCCTTTCACATTCACCTCTTTGGCGAGGGATATTACGTTGAGCGGACAAGCTACCACACACAGGTTGCACCCTTTGCAACGCTCTGTGTCGACTACGATTGCTCCTTTGATTTTTGCCATAATCTATTTTTATTACGTTTATTGATTATACATATCTTTATTGTAGAAGTTCAATATATCCATCACCATTTTGCGTGCCTGGAGAGCCGGGCTGTCGGGATTGAGTTCAATGGCGGATTGATAATTATTGAGGGCTTTTTGCCAGTCTCCTAACTTGCGGTAAGCATTTCCCATCAGATAGTAAGCTTCGTCTTTACCGACGGGTTCAGTCTGGAGAAATTCTTCAAGTGCTTGAAGCGCATTTTCTATATCTCCTTGATTGATAAGCTCTTTGATGGTTTTCAGTTGATCCATATCTTTTGATTTTCCGGATTATTGAGTCACAAAGATAGCTTTTTATCTTTTAACCTGTTCATCTCTACTGTGAAAAATAGGAAAACAGAAAAAAATAGAGGGTGGAAATAAAATAGGTATTTGTCAATCTGGTACTGTTCTGAGGATGAATAGAGGCTATTGTATCCTTCCCGGGCATTTGCGAGGGGGCTATAAAAAGGGGAGTGTATCAAAAGTTCGCTAATCTGCAGTGAACCCTTGATACACTCCCATGTTGTTATTAAAGTCAGTCTTCTATCGATGTGATATGGAGGTCGATAGGGGAGACTCTCACTTTACAGGAATTTTATCAATGCGTTTCTGGTGGCGTCCGCCTTCAAACTCTGTCGAGAAAAATTCCGTCATAATCATATCCGCTTCTTCCGTGCTGATATAACGGCCGGGCATAACCAATACGTTGGCATCGTTGTGCAGGCGTGCCATATGTGCGATTTCTGCTGTCCAGCAGAGTGCGGCACGAATACCCTGATGTTTGTTTAATGTCATGCTGATACCATTACCGCTACCACAGATGGCAATTCCCGGATAGCATTCGCCGGCTTCAACAGCCAGTGCCAATGGATGGGCAAAATCGGGATAGTCACAGCTGTCTGTCGAGTAAGTTCCGAAGTCTTTGTATTCCCAACCTTTTGCTTCCAGCCAGCCCCTTACGTATTCTTTCAATTCGAAACCGGCGTGGTCGCAACAAATTCCAATTTTCTTCATGTCCTTTTTAATGTGCTAATATAATGAATGTGCTAATGCACTGATCCTGCCGGATTAGCGCATTAGCACATTTAATGATTGATCAGAGCATTGCTTTTACCTGATTGTATACGTTTTCTGCGGTGAATCCCAGTTTCTCATCCAGCACTTTGTAGGGTGCCGAGAAACCAAATGATTCAAGACCGAACACTTTACCGTTGGAACCTACCAAACCTTCAAGATTCACCGGAAGTCCGGCTGTCAGACCAAAGATTTTGGCTCCTGCAGGAAGTATGGATTCTTGATACTCTTTGCTTTGATTACGGAATAACCCTTCGGACGGAGCGGAAACAATACGTACTTTCACACCTTCTTTGCGCAGAAGTTCGGCACCGGCCACCAGCGTTGAAACTTCCGAACCCGAAGCTACCAGGATCACATCCGGGTTTTCATCGGCGTCGGCAATGATATAAGCACCTTTTGCAGCTTGTGAATAATCGGTTCCTGCGGGCAGGTTAACGATATTCTGACGTGAAAGGATCAGTGCTGTAGGAGTCGACATGTTTTCCATTGCAAGTTTCCACGCAATGGTTGTCTCTTCCACATCCGCCGGGCGAAGTACCAACATAGAGTTGTGTCCTTTGTGGTTCTTCAGTTTTTCAAGCAGGCGTACTTGTGCTTCTTGTTCTACCGGTTCGTGAGTAGGTCCGTCTTCTCCTACACGGAACGCATCATGAGTCCAGATGAATTTTACCGGTTGCTCCATCAGGGCAGCCATACGCAGGGCCGGTTTCATGTAGTCTGAGAACACAAAGAATGTGCCGCATGCAGCAATGATACCTCCGTGCAGAGACATACCGATACAAATACAAGCCATACTTAACTCTGAAACTCCTGCTTGAAGGAAAGCGCCGCTGAAATCTCCTTTTTTGAATGCGTGCGTCTTTTTCAGGAATCCGTCTGTCTTGTCTGAGTTAGACAGGTCGGCTGATGAAACGATCATATTTTCTACCTGAGTGGCCAATGCTCCTAATACGGTTGCAGATCCGGCACGGGTTGCGCCGCCGGCTTTCTGTTCAATGGCATCCCAGTTTACTTTCGGAGCTTTTCCAGAGAAGAATTCGGCCAGTTTAGCTGCCTTTTCAGGGTTTGCTTTTGCCCATTCTGCTTTTGCTGCATATTTGTCAGCAACAATCTTCTTCAGTTCTTCCGCGCGTTTGGCATACAGTTCGGCTACTTCGGGGAAAATGGTGAATGGATTCTCCGGATTTCCACCCAGGTTCTTGATTGTATTTACATATGCGTCTCCGCCCAATGGTGCGCCGTGTGTCGCGCAGTCGGCTTCATAGCTGCTTCCATCGGCCCGGCGTGCTCCTTTACCCATGGTCGTTTTACCGATGATCAAGGTCGGACGGTTCTTTTCAGCTTTGGCTTCAGTCAGAGCTTTGCGTATCTCGTCAGGATCGTTACCGTTGATTGTGATTACTTTCCAGTCCCATGCTTCATATTTCATGGCTACGTTTTCGGTTGTTACATCTTCTGTGTTGGTAGAAAGCTGTACGTCGTTTGAATCGTAGAACATGATCAGGTTGTCTAGTCCGAGTGTACCGGCAATGCGGCCGGCACCCTGAGAGATTTCTTCCTGGATACCTCCATCGGATATATATGCGTAAATAGTCTGGTTCATTACTTCGCCAAAGCGGGCTTTCAGGAATTTGGCTGCAATGGCTGCGCCTACTGCATAAGTGTGTCCCTGTCCCAGCGGGCCGGAAGTATTTTCAACGCCACGGTCTACATTCACTTCAGGGTGTCCCGGAGTAGGGCTGCCCCACTGACGGAATTGCTTTAATTCGTCCAATGTATATTTTCCGGTGAAAGCCAATACGGAATAAAGCATCGGTGACATGTGTCCCGGGTCGAGGAAAAAGCGGTCGCGACCTTCCCAGCGTGGGTTTTGCGGATCGTATACCAAAAACTCAGAGAAGAGTACGTTCACAAAATCAGCACCGCCCATGGCGCCTCCGGGGTGTCCCGAATTGGCTTTTTCCACCATCGACGCAGCTAATATGCGGATATTATCAGCCGCACGATTCATAAGTTTACTATCGTTCATATCTATTGATTAATTTAGTTTTTTCAGATTTTTCGCAAAGATAACCTTTTAGTGGGACTTATCTACCATAAAAAGATAGCTTTTTTACATAACAAAAAGAAAGGCACATCTGTTTAGGATGTGCCTTGTCTTCTGAATATTAGTTTTTGAATCTTTATACCAATCTTCTTGAACCGTCACTGATAACTACATCATACACTTTCGGGCTTCTGCCGAATTTAGCTTTGAATGATTCTTTAGCTTTCTCGATGAAGTTGTCATACAATTCGTCTTTCACCAGGTTGATAGTACAACCGCCGAAGCCGCCGCCCATAACGCGTGAACCGGTTACGCCACACTCTTTAGCGCAGTCGTTCAGGAAGTCGAGTTCTTCGCAGCTTACTTCGTAAAGTTTGCTCATGCCATGATGAGTTTCGTACATTTTCTGACCTACCGTTTCGTAATCTCCTCTTTCCAGGGCATCACATACATCGAGTACACGCTGAATTTCTTCGATTACGTATTCGGCACGCATGTAATCTTCTTCACTGATATCAGCTTTTGCCTCTGCCAGCATATCCATTGTACAGTCACGCAGGAATTCTACATGAGGATGTTTTTTCTGGATGGCAGCCACAGCAGCCTCGCAGCTCTGACGACGTTTATTGTATGCCGATGAAGCCAATTCGTGTTTAACGACCGAATCCAGCAATACCAGACGATAACCTTCCGGTTTGAACGGGAAGTACTGGTATTCCAAAGAGCGGCAATCCAAACGAATCAGGCTACCTTCTTTACCGAATACAGAAGCGAACTGGTCCATAATACCACAGTTCACACCGCAATAGTTGTGTTCTGTAGCCTGACCGATTTTAGCTAATTCGAATTTGTCTATTTTGTTTTCACCAAACAGGTCATTCAGCGCAAAGGCATAAGTACTTTCCAAAGCAGCCGATGAAGACATTCCGGCACCCAATGGCACATCTCCGGAGAAAGCGGTATTGAATCCTTTCACGTCAACGCCACGTTTGATCATTTCGCGGCACACACCGAATATATATCTTGCCCAGCTGGCGCGTGGAGCATCTTCTTCGTTCAATCCGAAAGTTACATAATCTTTCAGGTCGATAGAGTAAGCGTTTACTTTATCTGTGCCGTTAGGCTTGATTTCGGCGATCATACCTTTATCGATAGCTCCCGGGAAAACAAATCCCCCATTGTAGTCGGTGTGCTCACCAATTAGGTTGATACGGCCCGGAGAGGCATATACAAATCCTGTAGTTCCATCAAAATGTTTGATGAAGCGACTTCTTACGTGTTCTATATCCATGATCGTTTTGGTATTAAAAAGTTATTATTTAAGTTTTATTCAACAGGAATATCCTTATTTACATTCTTGCAACCTACAAGTGCATAGTACAGCATGTATGCTACGGCAGCGAAGATTACCCAGTAACTTGCAATGTAGCTGCTGGTCACGTCGGCTACTGCACCCTGAATCAACGGCAGGATACCACCACCGCAAACCATTACCATGAAGATACCGGAAGCCATTGCCGTATATTTACCCAGCCCTTCTACTGCAAGGTTGAAGATACCACCCCACATGATAGATGTACAGAGTCCGCAAAGTGCGAAGAACATGATTCCTACAGGTACTGTTTCCATACCGAAACCGATGCTGGCACCTCCTTTAAATACAGGCATAGCTACTGTTGTTGCGCTGGGGGCAAACATACCGATCAGCAAGAAGATCAAAGCCAGTGAAGAAACTACTGTCAACTGAGTTTTACTTGAGAATTTAGCTCCCAAAGCACCACCGCACAGACGACCGATCATCATCAAGAACCAGTAAGTACCTACGATAGAACCTGCCATAGCTGTATCCATACCGAAACCTTTGGCACCGGCTGCATCGGGTGAAGTAGTCAGGAACAGGTTGATAAAGTTAGGAATACCTACTTCCACACCTACGTATACGAAAATGGCAACTGTTCCCAAAACGAAGTGACGGAATGAAAGCGGGCTGTGAGTGTCTTTTACTTTATGATCACTGGCGCTTTCTTTGTGAGGTTCGGGGATGTCCATGATAGCCAACACGATGAATACGACAGCAAAGATACCCATAGCAATGAACAATGCCGGATTAGCGTCACTGATACGTGTGTCCTGGCTGATAGTACCGATCAGGTAACCACCCAATACCGGAACGATTGTAGCTGAAATAGAGTTCAGAGAACCACCGAACTGAATTAATTGATTACCTTTCTTACCGCCACCTGCAAGTGTATTCAGCAATGGGTTTACTACTGCATTCAACATACACATAGAGAAACCTGAAACAAAAGCACCTGTCAGATAGATCCAAAATACAGTCAGTTCACCGGGCTGGTAGTCCATCTGTCCCGAAAGCACCTGAATGCCGACTCCGATAAATCCTACTGCTACGGCAGTAAGGGCTGTCTTTTTGTAACCGATTCTTTTGAGCATCATACCTGCCGGGAGTCCCATAAAGGCATAAGCTATGAAGTTGGCTGCATTACCCAGCTGCGTCATCCAGTTGGCAGCCTGGAATTGCTCTTTTACAATAAGTCCGAGCGGGTTAGTAAGTCCTGTTACGAATGAAATCATTGCAAAAAGCGCAAACATCATTGCAATAGGCAACACATAATTCTTTTTTTGTTGTGTCATGGTTTTTAAAAAGTTGTTAGTTATAAAAATGAGGTTAGTTATTTCCTTATTTATTTTTCAACTCCGAATTTATAGATGGTTACCTGCTGGTATTCATCGCCCGGCAGTAAAGTAGCCGACGGGAAGTGTGCTTTATTCGGTGTGTCGGGGAAGCATTGAGCTTCGAAGCAGATAGCGCTTCGTGCGGGGAAAGTAGCTCCGTTTGTTCCTTCGAAGCCGCCCAGCCAGTTGCCTGTGTATAATTGTACGCCGGCTTCTGTGGTATATACCTCCATGGTGCGTCCGCTGTTGGGCTCTTTGCAGGTAGCTGCCAGGTCGAGAGAACCTGTTTCTGCCTTGTTCAATACATAGCAATGGTCATAGCCGGCACCGTATATAAGTTGCTGGAATTTGTCATTGATTCGTTCGCCAACAGTATGTGGGGTACGGAAATCCATCGGAGTTCCTTCCACTTTGGCTATTTCTCCTGTCGGGATGGATACTTCATCGATCGGAGTATAAAAATCTGCGTTGATTGTGACGATGTTATTTTCTACAGTCGGAGTAGGATTGGCTGTTCCTGCCAGGTTGAAGAAACCGTGATTGGTCAGGTTTACGACTGTTGCTTTGTCTGTAGTGGCACGGTATTCGATGACAATCGCATTCTCTTCTTCTTCAAGGCGATAAGTCATTTCAACTTCCAGATTACCGGGGAAGCCCTCTTCTCCGTCAGCGGAAGTATAGTTGAATCGGATCACCCCTTCTTCAAGTTGCTCGGCATCCCATACTCTGGCGTGAAATCCGGTGGGGCCACCATGAAGTGAGTTGGGACCGTTGTTGATCGTGAGACTATGTTCTTCGCCATACAGGGTGAATTTACCTTTGGCGATGCGATTGCCATAACGTCCGATAGTGGTACTTAAGAAAGGTTCCGGTCCGTGCATCAGTGCATCCAGTGTACCATAGCTGAGTACGACATTGGCATATTTTCCGTCTTTATCCGGAACCATGATAGATAGAATGGCGCATCCGTAGTTTGTTACGGCAACTTCCATTCCTTTCTTGTTTTTGAGGATAAACAAATCGGTTTTCTTATCGTTTATATCCTTTTGAAAATCTTTCCGGCTGAGCCCTGACAGATTTCCTTCAGTTGGGAATGTGTTAATCATGTCTGGTATTATTAAAATTTCTTGCAAATAAAGGGAAATTCTTTCGTTCTCCCAAATTATTCTTTGTAAATCTGTTCGGCGATTTAGGAAAGTTTAGCGTTTTCCGTGAAAGCATCCTAAGTTGTAATGCGAAGATAAAAAATTCATGTTAGTTTTAATTAAAAGCCCGGATTTTGTGTATTATTTGATATTTTTCGTATGTTTGTCCCTTGATTGTTAAAATCATGAGTTTTTAATCTAAGTTTATAACAAGAAAAACAAAAATGTATCCGTTAAAATTCGAACCCATTCTGAAGCAGACGCTTTGGGGGGGCGACAAAATTATCCCGTTCAAGCATTTGAATGATGATTTGAAGGGAGTTGGGGAAAGCTGGGAAATATCCGGCGTAGAGAACAACGAATCTGTCGTAGCTAACGGCCCGGATAAAGGCCTTACACTGACTGATATGGTGAAAAAATACCGTGAGGAACTGGTAGGCGAAGCAAACTATGCCCGTTTTGGCAATGAGTTTCCTTTGCTGATAAAGTTCATTGATGCGAAGCAAGACTTGTCTATACAGGTGCATCCTACTGATGAACTGGCTAAAAAACGCCACAACTCAAAAGGTAAAACTGAAATGTGGTATGTAGTGGGTGCTGATGAAGGAGCCAAACTGCGTTCGGGATTTTCTGAACAGATTACACCGAAAGAATATAAAGACCGCGTGCATAATAATACAATTACAGATGTTCTTCAGGAATATGAAATTCATCCGGGAGATGTTTTCTTCCTGCCTGCAGGGCGTATTCACAGTATTGGTGCCGGGGCATTTATTGCCGAAATTCAGCAGACGTCGGATATCACTTACCGTATTTATGATTTTAATCGTAAAGACGCTAATGGAAAAACACGTGAATTGCATACCAGCCAGGCACTTGATGCGATCAACTACGAAGTGCTCGATGACTATCGTACCAAATATGAACCTTTGAAAGATGAACCGGTTGAGTTGGTGGCATGTCCTTATTTCACGACTTCGGTTTATGATATGAGTGAACAGATCAGCTGTGATTATTCGGAACTGGATTCATTCGTAATCTTTATTTGTATAGAAGGCTCTTGTCTAATGACAGATAATGAAGGCAACGAAGTGCGACTGGGTGCAGGAGAAACTGTTTTGCTTCCTGCCACTACTCAGGAATTGACCATTGTGCCTCAAGAAGGGAATGTGAAGTTATTGGAAACATACGTGTAAGGACATTCTTCAACGTATTTATATTAGACGCCCGGATATGCAATGATGTATGTCCGGGTGTTTTTTTAATATCTTTTTCGGAAGAGTCCGCGAACTTTACGGATCATTTTCATACCCAGCATGACACCGTCAAAAATGGCCATACCGGTACTGAAAGAGCGCATTAACGCATTACCACCGGAGGCGGCAGGTGCAAGGGGGGCGAAAATTCGGCGGGTGGTATCCGCCATGGCTTGTTTCTGGTCACAGATTTCCTGCAACACTTCTTGTTTACGCTGAGCAATGTCTTCCAGCGTAATTTTCTTTGGAGTAGGTGTGCTGTTGTTCATTGCTTCATTTTTTATTGGAGTCGTTGAGAAATAGGTTTGCAAGGAAATTTACCATCGGCGAAATGATAAGTTGCCTGCGGAAAAAATAAATGATGGCAATCAATAAAACATTGATGCCTGCTATGATGCCGAAACTTACCATCAAACCGCCCACTAACGGTTCAAGAATATAAGCCAGGGCAAAAAGCAGATAAAACAGGGCTACCATACCTAAGATAGTGAGCACTAAAATCATTATTAACGTGGATAAGAGTATAGTTAACTTTTCCGTTAGTTCCAGTTTGGTATATTCTTTCTGGAGTACAAGGAACTTCTTGAACTCAGCAAACAGCTGCTGGATATTTTCAATGCTTTTATCGTCTGTAAACATGATAGCTCTGTTTTGATCTTGTTCATTTAGTCAATTACTTCGCCTTTGATTTCAGCTGCAATTTCATCAACGAGGTTTTCCATTTCGTTACGATTCAGCTTGATACCTTTTTTGCGAAGAATCTCTGCGATTTTGTGACGAGTATCTTCTCCTTTTTCAGGAGCGAATAAAATACCCAGGGCTGCACCAACGGCTGCACCACCCAGAAAAGCTGCTAATACATTAAGTCCTTTCATAATCTTTTGTTTTTAAATGATCATATTACAAAGCTAACATTTTTATTGAAAACTTGTTCTGTTTGCCTTAATTTTTTTAGAAAAAAAATACTCAGCTTAAAATCAGAAGTAATCTTAATGTAAATGCCGGGCGGCGTTTGGGAGGATGTGCCGAAACTCTCATTCACCACAGATTATACAGGCCTATGCAGATAAATGTTATTAGTTATCAATAGATTAAGCTTGATCTCTACTACTCTGTGGTGAATGGTGGCATACCCTTCGGGCAGGATTGTTTTTGTCTGAATCCGAGAGTATCTATTTCCTTTTTTCCTGTTTGGTGGAAGACGGTTGATTTGTTTTTTGCTTTTTCCGTCTCCAGAAGTCGCCATTAGCCCGGCTCCCGCGGTATGTTTTGTTGGCTTTGGCTTTAACCTTGATTTCTTCCTGCTTTTCTTCCTGGGCTTTGATACCTTCGGTCGTGACAAACGGGTGGTCTTTTACCACCGGGATGTTTTTCCCTATCAACTTTTGGATATCTTTTAAGTAGGGCAGTTCTTCTGATTCGCAGAAAGAGATGGCCACTCCTTCATGTCCGGCACGTCCGGTACGGCCGATGCGGTGCACGTAAGTTTCCGGAACATTGGGCAACTCGTAATTGATTACGTGTGATAATTGGTCTACATCGATGCCGCGTGCAGCAATGTCGGTTGCTATCAAGGCGCGAAGGGTATGGTTCTTAAAATTGGTCAAAGCACGCTGGCGTGCATTTTGAGTTTTGTTACCATGTATCGCTTCAGCTCCGATACCGGCTTTAGTCAGTACACGTGCCAATTTGTCGGCTCCGTATTTTGTACGCGTAAAGATAAGTACCGATTCGATTGATGTATCTTTCAACAGATGGATCAGCAAGTCCTTTTTTTCTTTTTTCTCGACGAAATAGACCTGCTGTGAGATGATGTCCACAGTCGAAGAGGCCGGGGTCACTTCCACTTTCTCCGGTTTAGTCAACATCGAATTTGCCAATGTTTCTATTTCCGGTGGCATGGTCGCCGAAAAAAACAAAGTTTGTCTTCGGGCCGGTAGCAGTTTCAGGATGCGTTTGATGTCATGGATAAATCCCATGTCCAGCATACGGTCTGCTTCGTCCAATACAAAAAAATCAAGTGAACTCAGGGAGATAAATCCCTGTGATATCAAATCCAATAATCTGCCGGGAGTGGCAACCAGTATCTGAATACCGCTCCGTAGAGCGTCAGTCTGTGGTTTCTGTCCTACTCCTCCAAAGATTACGGCATGTTTCAGACCGGTATACCGTCCGTATGCTTCGAAACTTTCACCTATCTGAATTGCAAGTTCCCGGGTTGGCGTCAGCACAAGTGCCTTGATACCTTTACGATGGTCGGTTTTATACAATTTTTGCAAGATAGGGATAGAAAAAGCAGCTGTTTTACCGGTACCTGTTTGAGCACAACCTAATAAATCTTTTCCTTGAAGTAAAATGGGGATTGACTGTTCTTGTATTGGGGTGGGAGAGGTGTAACCCTCTTGTCTTAAAGCCTTTAAGATAGGCTCTATCAAATTCAAATTTTCAAATGTCATGTACAATAATTGAATGAGCCTCTCGGCTCTGTTATGTTATATAGCACAAAGATAGGGTAATCGTAAGACGTAAATCCTTTTTTCTGTAATGCTTTAATCTTATTTAACTAAGGTGAAGGGCATATCATCGGAGGTTTAAGCGTACTTTTGCCTTTCATTATATAAGTAATCTAAATTTGTATAAGAAGAAATGAAAGGTAAAATCGTTTTTATAACGGGAGCAAGCAGTGGCATTGGTGAAGGATGTGCGCGTAAGTTTGCTTCGCAAGGTTCAGATTTGATTCTGAATGCCCGTAACGTGGCAAAACTTGAAGAGTTGAAAGTAGAACTGGAAGCTAAATACGGAGTACGTATCTGCCTGTTGCCGTTTGATGTACGTGATCGGAATGCAGCGACCATGGCGCTGGCTTCTTTACCGGAAGAGTGGAAACGTATTGATGTATTGGTGAACAATGCCGGTCTTGTGATTGGTGTGGATAAAGAATTTGAGGGAAACCTGGACGAATGGGATATTGTGATTGATACTAATATAAAAGCCTTGTTGGCTATGACGCGTATAGTGGTTCCCGGAATGGTGGAACGCGGACACGGGCATATCATCAATATCGGTTCGATAGCTGGTGATGCGGCTTATCCCGGCGGAAGTGTATATTGCGCCACTAAAGCCGCTGTCAAAGCACTTTCGGACGGTTTGCGTATTGATTTGGTAGATACTCCGCTTCGTGTGACAAACATAAAACCGGGAATGGTGGAAACTAATTTTACGGTTGTCCGTTATCGTGGAGATAAGGATGCTGCCGATGCTTTTTATAAGGGTATTCGTCCGTTGACTGGAGACGACATAGCTGAAACAGTTTATTATGCTGCCTCTGCTCCCGAACATATACAGATAGCAGAAGTGCTGGTGATGCCCACTTATCAGGCAACCGGTACGATTTCTTATAAGAAAAAAGACTGCTGAGGTATCTAAAAAAGTGTTTTTTAGGAAGATTGTTTTGTGGGGTGATAAAAATTCTATTATTTTGTCCCCTTCAAAAGAATGGATACAAGATTATTAACTAAATGTGTATAGATTATGAAAAAATTAGTAGTATTAGGGATGGGCGTATGCGTTGCCTTGGCATTTGCTTCATGTAAATCCAGCGAAAGCGCTTATAAAAAGGCATACGAGAAAGCTAAACAACAGGAATTGGCTGAGCCTCAGGTAGAAGCTCCCGTAGAAGTTACTCCGGTAGTTGCTGCTCCGGTAGAAACTAAAAAGGCTGTTGATAATGCTGCAGGCGTTCGTCAGGAAAAGGTAACAGTTGTTTCAGGTGCTGATGGATTGAAAGATTATAGCGTAGTATGCGGTAGCTTCGGTTTGAAAGCAAATGCAGAAGGTCTGAAAGATTTTCTGGACAAAGAAGGTTATAATGCAACCATTGCTTTTAATGCTGAGACAGCTATGTATCGTGTGATTGTAAATACATTTGCCGATAGGGCTTCTGCTGCGCAGGCACGTGATGCTTTCAAGGCTAAATATCCTAGTAGAAAAGACTTCCAGGGCGCCTGGTTGTTATATAGAATCTATTAATAAAAAAATCTTTTTGGTAATTTCGGGAGTGACGGATGTTGTCTCCCGGTAAAGAAGGTATCCTGTGAAGGATGCCTTCTTTTTTGTTTCACCACTTGGGTAGATACACTTTTTATTGATAACATTAAAACAGGTTCTCAAAATATTATGTATCTTTGCGGCATGACAAATACTCTTAGATCGGATTTGGTTTTGTAAACAATCTGTTTTTTTGCAACAGATTGTCCTTTCGTCTTCTCTCGGAAAACTCTTTTCGGGAGCAATTCTTTATTATTATAATTCAAGTTTAATCTGCATGCAATGCTGAAAGTATTACTATGCTTTTCGTGTATGCGAAATATATTAAGATAATGAGTAACGAAAATAAAACAATTCACGATTTCGAACTTAATTTAATCTGCGATTTTTTTTCCAATATGGAACGACAGGGTCCCGGAAGTCCTGAGGTAACATTGAAAGCATTGAGTTTTATAGATAATCTCACTGAAAAATCCCTTATCGCCGATATCGGCTGTGGAACCGGGGGGCAGACCATGGTATTGGCCGGTCATGTGGCGGGGCAGGTTACAGGACTCGATTTTCTTTCCGGCTTTATTGATATTTTCAATCGTAATGCAAGACAGTCGGGCTTGCAAAACAGGGTGACAGGCATTGTCGGTTCCATGGATGATCTTCCTTTCCGAAATGAAGAGTTAGACCTGATTTGGTCGGAAGGGGCTATCTATAATATTGGTTTTGAACGGGGATTGAATGAATGGCGTAAGTATTTGAAGAAAGGAGGGTATTTTGCAGTTTCTGAATGTTCATGGTTTACGGACGAACGTCCGGCGGAAATCAATGACTTCTGGATGGATGCATATCCCGAAATCGATACGATTCCTAATCAAGTAGCCAAAATTCACAAGGCAGGCTATCTTCCTGTCGCTACATTTATTCTGCCTGAAAATTGTTGGACAGATCATTACTTTACCCCCAAAGTTGCAGCTCAGAAGATTTTTTTAACTAAATATGCCGGAAATAAAATTGCTGAGGAATTTAGTATGCTTCAATCCATTGAAGAAGAACTGTACCATAAGTATAAAGAGTATTATGGCTATACATTTTTTATTGCAAAAAAGATAGGGCTGTAATTCTTTTCATGTCTATATAAACAGTTGTTTTAAGTAGGGCAGGGGAATCTGATCTAAAGGATATCGCCCTATAAGGCATCAAGCATATCTGTCGGTGCAAAGGTAAAGTCATAACTCTTTTCACCACGGAGTAACACAGAGTATCACAGAGTCTTTTTGTTAATAATCAATAACTTAAAATCGGCTCTGTGTTACTCTGTGTCTCCTGTGGTGAGTTTTGACACATTTCTCCTTTAGTAAATAGGAATATGATTACTTTTTCTCACCGAACTCTTCCTGCTGTTGCTCTACTTCTTTTAGCTTGGCAGCATTTTCAGCTTTCTGTAGTCTTTCTTTTTCCAATGCCGCCTCTGATTTTGGGGCCAGGGCGTTTACTGCCTCTTGTCCGGTGAAGTTCGGAATAAGTGCTGACTCTTCCCGGTCGTATATTTGGGGGAAGTCTCCCGGTTTACTTTCCAATTCCAGCACGGCACTGCTTGGCATCTGCGAGCCTTCGAACAAGACACTGGCTGTGATTTTTATTTTTCCGGGTTTCAAAGTAGACTGAACTAATATCGGGGCTGTTCCCCAACGGACAGGGGCCGGGTTAGCCAAATTGCCTGCTCCGCCTAAAATACGTCCTTCACCTTCTATTTGAAATTTGATGGTATAGTTGTTTAAGCGTTTGATATTTCCATCTTTGTCGGCAACGGCAGCTATGACTGTGACGAAGTCAGAACCGTCGGCTTTCAGGTCTGTTCCTTCATTGTCTACCCAAAGGAGCAGCTTTTCGGGACGTCGTGCCGGAGCCACTTTGTGGGTAGCGACTACTTTACCGTCAATCAATCCTTCTGCCAATAAGTAAACGTCAGCTTGTTTACCTTGGCGTGAAAGTGCTTTATCTTTCATGAAGTCGTATACATTCTCGAATGTGATGACGGGGTGGGGCATTCCTTCTTTTTCCTGTTTATGTACATAGGTTTGCGTTTGTCCGCCTTTGAGATAAGTGAGTCTTACTTCGTCACAGTTCGAATAGACGGTGACATCTTTGCCGGAGAACGGTGTCATTTCATGGGCGATATAAACCATTGGACCGGTTTGGAAAAGGCGCTCTTCTTTTATGGGCGACCGTTGTGCCATAAACATGTAATAAGAATACTTCGGTTGGCGGAATACGTCCATGACGCCTCCGTAGAAGGGATCGGGATGATAGCCGCGCTGATGATCGAACGAGTGCCAGAGGCAGCCTCCTACATGTTGCCGCGGAGTGCGGTAAAGAGCATCATAGCTGGTGTATTTGTAGGATGGGCGGGCATAGTGCTGTGCTTGTATAAGCATGGCCTGCTCTCCCCAGTTGCGTGCTACGCGACTGGGAGAATTGTGCGAGTTCCAGTCATCCACATTGTCACCCCATTCACGTGTGAAGTAAGTCAGCTGTTTCTTGATATCGTTAGTCGAATAGGCTCCTCCGTCTCCATTGAGCGGATGGGTAAAAAGTATCTGGAAATGTTCTTTCCCTTTGGCTTCGCTATCGCATCCGCTATAACAATAGGGATATGGATATTCTGCCTCTACAATGTCATGTGCGTTCCGGGCGAAATCTGCCGGATACCATGTCTCGTTCAAGATCGGTTCCCACATCCATACGCAAGGATGATTGCGGTCTCGACGAACCAGGTTACGGATATCGCTGTATACCCGCTGTGCAAAGACCGGGGCATCATTCCAGAATTGCCAGCCCGGGGTATTGACGATTACAAATAATCCCAATTCATCACAAGCATCCATGAAGGCCGGGTCTTGCGGGCAGTGAGCATTACGAATTACTTTCATTCCGGCATCTCTCAGCTTTTTGGCATCCCGCCAGTGAATGCTGTTAGGTACCGCATTGCCCACAATTGCGAAATCCTGGTGCCGGTTGGCTCCGATTAACGGAGCTTCATAAGGTTTACCGTTCAGCCAGAATCCATCTTCTCCTTTGAATTCGATACTGCGTATTCCGATCCGGCGCCGGTAACCATCTATCGGATTGCCCTTTTCGTCACGGATACGAACGATCAGGTTATATAATGCCGGATTTTCCGGACTCCATAGCATCGGACTCTTTACGGTCAGCTTATCTGATGAATAGGTTGATTTTCCGGGCTTGATCCGGATGACGGAGTTTAGAGAAGCCACTTGTTGTCCGTCCGGTTGCTGAAGTTCGTATTCGACTACACCTTTGAAAGCTTTTCTCCCGGAGTTGCGAATCTGTATTTTCAGTAATACTTCGGCAGAGTGGTCCGATACATTGTTATAAGCGATAAATAGTCCTCCGCCAGCTTCTTCGTTCTCATAATTCGGATCGGTGATGAATACCTGATTGTGTGCTATCAACCAGCAATCCCGATATATTCCTCCGAAATAAGTGAAGTCCAGCACTTCCTGTTGTTTTCCGGGAGGATAGTTGGGGTCATTGCTATTGTCAGCCCATACGGCGATCAGGTTTTCCTTTCCAAATTCCAATGCATCAGTTACATCGACGACCACCGGCAGATAACCACCGAAATGTTCGGCTAGCAATTTACCGTTTACGTATATTTTGCTTTTGCCCATAATTGCCTCAAAATGTAAAAAAAGTTTTTTACCTTTCAATGCCGCATCCGGTGTAAAGTGTTTGCGATACCAGACTTCGCCTTGGTAATTGATACAGCCGCTTGCTTCTGTAGGCAGGTATTCGATACCATGAGGCAGAGAAACTACTGTCCATGACCGGTCGTCGAAATTTCCGGTTTCAGCTCCGGGGCAATTTCCTTTATAAAAACGCCACGCAGGATTCATGGAATAGACGTCTCGTCCGGAGTCTGCCAGCCGGAAAAATCCGGCAGTGGAGAATTCGGGTTGATGTGCCTTTATGCATAGCGGGGATAAAAGTAAACTGATGAATAACAGAATAATACTTTTCTTCATTGTGGTAGGGATTATGATTAGTTATTATTGATGGTTTTGAATTTTATAGTCCTTTTTGATAGAATGATGTAAAGTTATGAAAAAAAAATATATTTGCAAGGATATGTGAATGCTTTGTATGCATAATCTGAAAGATTAATATAAAAACGGCATGACTTGAGATAATTTTATACTATTGGAAAAATATTGAAAGAGTATATGCTTACTTAAATAACAACTGTCTCTTTGGGAACCTGAGGAAGAAAAAACTCGAACGGAGAATGATTTGATATTCTATTTGTCTTGGAACCAGATATTTACAATTGTTTGTTTGAAGCTTTGGAAAGCTTAGGTTTAACATTGTGTTAAATCTGCTTCTTTACATTCAAAAGACTTGTTGTTTGAATGTAAAAGAGGTGTTGTTTGTGTATGGAGAACCAATAATAGGGAGCAAAGACTTAACAATGTTAATTAGTGATGTACTCAACCGCCATCAGCGATGAAAGGTTTTTTAGAGTTTTGCCCTTTTCTACTAAAAGAAGTTATAATTAGCTGTTTAAAAACTTTTTAAAGAGATAAAGTTTTTACTTTTGTACCTCTATTAAATGGGGGATATTATGCCTTGTAGGAAACAAGGTCGTTAAAGCGTAATAAAATGGAACATAAATACTTATTTGTCGCTGTTGATGCAGCCCTGAAGGCGGGGGAGGAGATATTGTCTATTTATACCGATCCGGCTTCGGACTTCGAAATAGAGCGGAAAGCGGATCACTCTCCTTTGACTATTGCTGACCGGAAAGCACACGTAACAATTGCCACCATTCTGAACGAAACTCCTTTTCCCGTACTGAGCGAAGAGGGGAAACATTTAGAGTATGATACCCGTCGCAATTGGGATGTGATGTGGATTGTCGATCCATTGGATGGTACGAAAGAGTTTATCAAGCGAAACGGTGAGTTTACGGTAAATATTGCGTTAGTGAAAGCCGGAGTTCCCATTATCGGAGTGATTTATTTACCGGTCAAAAAAGAACTTTACTTTGCCGGTCAGGAAATCGGTGCCTACAAGCTGTCGGGCATTACGACTTTAGAAGACGATGCAACACTCGATAAGCTGGTAGCTGCTTCCGTACGGTTGCCGCAAGACCTGCAGCGGGACCGATTTGTAGTAGTGGCTTCCCGTTCACACCTGACTCCGGAGACCGAAGCGTACATTGATGCGGTGAAGCAAAAACACAAACATGTCGAGTTGATTTCCAGCGGCAGTTCTATTAAAATATGTTTGGTTGCCGAAGGTAAAGCGGATGTTTATCCCCGTTTTGCTCCTACGATGGAGTGGGATACTGCTGCCGGGCATGCCATTGCGCGCGCTGCGGGAATGGAAATTTATCAGGCGGATAAAAAAGATGTTCCTTTGCAGTATAATAAAGAAGATTTACTGAATCCCTGGTTTATTGTTGAGAAGAGAAGGTAAACCACTAATTGTTTGCGTTTATGACATTTGAAATTGCATTTGTGCTGTTATCCTTATTAGGGATGGTAATTGCTTTGATCTTGGACAAAATGCGTCCCGGCATGATACTTTTCTCTGTAGTGGTGTTGTTTCTCTGTGCGGGTATTTTGACTCCGAAGGAAATGCTCGAAGGATTCAGTAATAAAGGGATGATAACCGTGGCCCTGCTTTTTTTGGTCAGTGAAGGTATCAGGCAGTCGGGAGCGTTGGGGCAGGTTGTCAAGAAGTTGCTTCCTCAGAAACGGACGACGGTCTTCCGGGCACAATTACGCTTATTGCCTGCGGTCGCTTTTATTTCCGCTTTTCTGAACAATACTCCGGTAGTTGTCATTTTTGCCCCGATTATTAAACGATGGGCACGGACAGTCCGTTTACCTGCCACTAAATTTCTAATTCCTCTTTCGTACGTAACTATATTGGGAGGTATCTGCACTTTGATCGGTACATCTACCAACCTGGTTGTGCATGGAATGATATTGGAATCCGGTCATGAAGGATTTACCATGTTCGAATTGGGCAAAGTGGGTATCTTTATTGCAATAGCCGGTATTATTTATCTGTTTGCTTTTTCTAAGAAACTGCTTCCGGATGCACGCCCCGATACAGCTGTGCCCGATGAAGAAGTAGAAGAAGGCGATAAGCTTCACCGCGTGGAGGCAGTACTTGGTGCCCGTTTCCCGGGTATCAACAAAACTTTGGGAGAGTTTAATTTTAAACGTCACTATGGTGCCGAAGTTAAAGAAATAAAGAAACGTAACGGACAGCGGTTCATCAACAACCTTGAAGAAGTGATTTTGCGTGAAGGAGATACGTTGGTGGTAATGGCGGATGACACGTTCATACCCACTTGGGGAGAATCTTCCGTGTTTGTGCTGTTGGCTAACGGAAATGATAATGAACCGATACCGGGAAAAGGAAAACGTTGGTTTGCATTGATTCTGCTGATCCTGATGATTGCCGGTGCTACTATCGGTGAGCTTCCGGTAGTGAAAGAAATGTTTCCGGACATGAAGTTGGATATGTTCTTCTTTGTTTCTGTCACTACCATTATCATGGCTTGGACTAAAATTTTTCCGGCACGTAAATACACTAAATATATTTCCTGGGATATCTTGATTACGATTGCTTGTGCTTTTGCTATCAGTAAAGCAATGGTAAATTCGGGTGTGGCCGATAAGGTTGCAGGATTTATAATCGGCATGAGCCATGACTATGGCCCGCATGTATTACTGGCAGTTTTATTTATTATCACCAATTTGTTTACGGAGCTGATAACAAACAATGCCGCTGCTGCATTGGCTTTTCCGTTGGCTCTGTCGCTTTCGGTCCAGTTGGGTGTCGACCCTACACCGTTCTTTGTGGTCATTTGTATGGCTGCATCTGCCAGTTTTTCTACACCGATCGGTTATCAGACAAATTTAATAGTACAGGGTATCGGCAACTATAAGTTTATGGATTTTGTCAGGATCGGATTGCCATTAAATCTTATAACATTCCTGATTTCCATATTTCTGATCCCTTTAATCTGGCCGTTTTAGTAATTGAAACAACATCTAACATATTATAATGGAAGAAAATAATAATATATATCCGATATTCGACCGGATGCTGACCCGGCAGGATAAAGAAGAACTCTTGAAACAGCGTGGTGTGATGATCTGGTTTACCGGGTTGAGCGGATCGGGTAAGAGTACCATTGCCATCGCTTTGGAACGCGAACTGCATAAACGCGGATTGTTGTGTCGTATCTTGGATGGAGATAACATCCGTACAGGCATCAACAATAATCTGGGCTTTTCCGAAACTGACCGGGTAGAAAACATACGCCGTATAGCCGAGGTTTCGAAACTTTTTATTGATACAGGCATTATTACAATTGCTGCTTTCATCAGCCCTAACAACGATATCCGTGAGATGGCTGCCCGCATTGTCGGACCGGATGACTTTCTGGAAATATTTGTCAGCACTCCGCTCGCCGAATGTGAAAAGCGGGACGTAAAGGGATTGTATGCCAAAGCTCGTCGGGGAGAAATAAAAAACTTTACCGGAATATCCGCCCCTTTCGAAGCTCCCGAACATCCGGCTTTGTCACTTGACACTTCCGTATTGTCACTTGAGGAGTCTGTCAATCGATTGCTGGAAATTGTGTTGCCTCGGGTAAGCAGACATAAATAAAATATAGATGAAGAAATAATCATAAAAATGAAAGAAGAATATAAGTTAAGCCACTTGAAAGAACTCGAAGCCGAGTCCATCCATATTATCCGCGAAGTGGCGGCGGAGTTTGAGAATCCGGTCATGCTGTATAGCATCGGGAAGGATTCTTCGGTTATGGTACGCCTTGCCGAAAAAGCTTTTTATCCGGGCAAAGTACCGTTTCCTTTGATGCATATCGATTCAAAGTGGAAATTTAAGGAAATGATTCAGTTCCGTGACGAATATGCCAAAAAGTATGGCTGGAATCTGATTGTGGAAAGCAATATGGAAGCTTTTCATGCAGGGGTAGGGCCTTTCACGCATGGCAGTAAGGTACATACGGACTTGATGAAAACACAGGCTTTGCTGCGTGCGTTGGATAAATATAAATTTGATGCTGCCTTCGGAGGTGCTCGCCGCGATGAAGAGAAATCGCGTGCTAAAGAGCGTATATTCTCTTTCCGTGATAAGTTCCATCAATGGGATCCCAAAAACCAGCGTCCCGAATTGTGGGATATCTACAATGCCCGTGTACATAAGGGTGAAAGTATACGTGTATTTCCGTTGAGTAACTGGACCGAACTGGATATCTGGCAGTACATTCGTTTGGAGAATATTCCGATTGTACCGTTGTATTATGCCAAAGAGCGTCCTGTGGTGCAGATGGACGGTAACTTGATTATGGCTGATGATGAACGTCTGCCGGAAAAATACCGTGATCAGATCGAAATGAAAATGGTACGTTTCCGTACATTGGGATGTTGGCCGTTGACCGGTGCTGTCGAAAGCGAGGCCGACACCATTGAGAAGATTGTTGAAGAGATGATGACTACCACTAAGAGCGAACGTACGACCCGTGTTATCGACTTCGACCAGGAAGGTAGCATGGAACAGAAGAAACGCGAAGGATATTTTTAAACATTACAACTATGGCAGATAAATTAGATATAAAAGCATTTCTGGATAAGGATGAACAGAAGGATTTGCTTCGTCTGTTGACAGCAGGTTCGGTAGATGACGGAAAGTCTACATTGATCGGACGTTTGCTGTTCGATAGCAAAAAATTGTATGAGGATCAGCTTGATGCATTGGAGCGTGATAGCAAGCGGTTGGGCAATGCCGGCGAACACATTGATTATGCCTTGTTGCTGGATGGCTTGAAAGCAGAGCGTGAACAGGGCATTACGATTGATGTGGCTTATCGCTACTTTTCTACCAATAACCGTAAATTTATCATTGCTGATACTCCGGGGCACGAACAGTATACCCGTAATATGATAACCGGCGGTTCGACCGCCAATCTGGCTATTATTCTGGTAGATGCCCGTATGGGAGTAATTACTCAGACAAGACGTCATACATTTCTGGTATCTCTGTTGGGAATCAAGCATGTAGTGTTGGCTGTCAACAAGATGGACCTGGTAGATTTTTCGGAAGAGCGCTTCAATGAGATTGTAGCAGAGTATAAGAAGTTTGTAGCTCCCTTGGGGATTCCCGATGTGACTTGTATTCCACTGTCCGCACTCGATGGAGACAATGTGGTGGATAAGTCGGAAAGAACTCCGTGGTATGAAGGACTTTCCTTGCTCGATTTTCTGGAAACAGTCCATATCGACAGCGATAATAACTTTAGTGATTTCCGCTTTCCGGTACAGTATGTACTTCGTCCGAACCTCGACTTCAGGGGATTCTGTGGTAAGGTGGCATCCGGAATCATACGCAAGGGAGACAAAGTAATGGCTTTGCCTTCCGGTAAAGTATCTCATGTGAAGAGTATCGTTACTTTTGATGGTGAGCTGGATTATGCTTTTCCTCCACAGTCGGTCACACTGACACTTGAAGACGAGATAGATGTCTCAAGAGGGGAAATGTTGGTTCATCCGGATAATTTGCCTATTGTGGACCGTAATTTTGAAGCAATGTTGGTGTGGATGGATGAAGAACCGATGGATATCAACAAATCGTTCTTTATTAAGCAGACAACGAATGTCAGCCGCACGCGTATCGACAGCATAAAATATAAAGTGGATGTCAATACGATGGAACATTCGTCTGTTCCCTTTTTGTCTTTGAACGAAATTGCACGTGTGGTGTTTACTACAGCTAAAGAACTGTTCTTTGATCCGTACCGGAAGAATAAATCGTGCGGTTCGTTTATCCTGATCGATCCGATAACCAATAATACCAGTGCTGTGGGAATGATTATCGATCGTGTGGAAAAGAAAGACATGAATATTGCCGATGATTTTCCGGTTTTGAATCTGCCTGAACTGGGCATAGCTCCTGAACATTATGAAGCTATTGAGAAGGCGGTAAAATCATTAAGTGAACAAGGTTTCGAAGTCAGAATAGAGAAGTAAATGATTATTCGGTGTGCCGATATGCCTGCTGCATGCAGTTTGTCGGCACATTAACAATGAACACATTATTATGGGATTACTTGAATTTAACAAACTTCCGATAAATACTTTAGTAGGGGCAGACTGGCGGACATTTAAAGCTATTACCGGAGGAAGGGAGATCGATGCGGCTTATACAGGTAAATATCGTCTGACAAAGGCAGTTTGTCGCTTACTGTCTACTTTGGCTCCACTTCAGGATAAACGTTATGAGAAGCTGTTGGCAAACAAGCCGTTGGAACACGATCCGGTCTTTATCCTTGGTCACTGGCGTAGCGGAACTACTTTTGTACACAATGTTTTTTCGTGCGATTCACATTTTGGCTATAACACCACTTATCAGACTGTATTTCCGCATTTAATGATGTGGGGACAGCCATTCTTTAAAAAGAACATGAGTTGGCTGATGCCGGATAAGCGGCCGACGGATAATATGGAGCTGGCTGTCGATTTGCCGCAGGAGGAAGAGTTTGCCCTTGCCAACATGATGCCTTATACCTACTATAATTTCTGGTTCTTGCCAAGATATCAGCAGGAATATGCAGATAAATACTTGCTTTTCGATACTATCAGTGAAGCGGAATTGAAGGTTTTTGAGGAGACTTTTACCAAATTGATTAAGATATCTTTGTGGAATACGCAGGGTACTCAGTTTCTTAGCAAGAATCCCCCTCACACGGGACGCGTGAAGGAACTGGTAAAAATGTTCCCCAATGCGAAATTTATTTATCTGATGCGTAATCCGTATACTGTATTTGAGTCTACCCGTAGTTTCTTTACTAATACGATTCAACCATTGAAGTTGCAGGATATCACTCCGGCTGAGTTGGAGAACAATATACTCTCTATTTATGCCAAATTGTATCATAAATACGAGGCCGATAAGCAATTCATTCCTGAAGGAAACCTGATGGAGGTGAAGTTTGAAGACTTTGAGGCAGACGCTATGGGAATGACTGAGAATATTTATCATGCTTTGGATATTCCGGGATTTGCCGAAGCGCGCGGCTCGATAGAGAAATATGTGGGAGGTAAAAAAGGATATAAAAAGAACAAATATAAGTACGATGACCGTACTGTGCAGTTAGTGCAAGATCATTGGGACTTTGCATTGAAGCAATGGGATTATAGTTTATAAAAAAAAGGAGGAAAGATGATTCAGAAGACATATCGCCTGTGGGTGGCAAGTCTGCTAACTTTGTGTTCAGCTTCTGCTGTAGCGCAGCAGAAAGTAGAGATACTCCCTTTTGGGAATATGGATCAATGGGTGACGCGGGAAATAAAAGAGTCGGGCATTATTGGCGGAAATACCAAAAAAGTATATGCGATTGGCCCTACCGAAACCATTGTGGGTGCGAAGCCTTATACAAATAAAGGTGGTTCACCTTGGGGAACTTCTAACGTAATGGCACGTGTGTCGGGTATTACCAAAACCAATACTTCGGTATTTCCCGAAACCAGAGGAGACGGTTTCTGTGCCCGTCTGGATACTCGTATGGAGAGTGTAAAAGTACTTGGTATTGTAGATATCACCGTACTTGCTGCCGGATCTATGTTTTTGGGAACGGTTCATGAACCGATTAAGAGTACCAAGAATCCGAATAAGATGTTGCAGATGGGAATACCGTTCACTGAGCGTCCGTCGGCTATTCAGTTCGACTATAAAGTGAAAATGTCCGATCGTGAAAACCGTATACGTGCAACGGGATTCAGTAAGATAACGGATGTGCCGGGTAAGGATTTTCCGGCTGTTATTTTATTGCTACAGAAACGTTGGGAAGATGCCAAAGGCAATGTGTACGCTAAACGTATCGGGACAATGGTGAACTATTACTATCATTCGACTGATTGGAAAAATGGTTCAAAATACGATATCATGTATGGTGATATCACGAAAGATCCGGCGTATAAAGCACACATGATGCGACTTCAGGCCTCTGAATATTTTACGGTAAACAGTAAGGGCGAAAGTGTGCCGATTCATGAAGTGGCGTGGGGGGAAGCTGATGATGTGCCGACGCATATGATACTTCAGTTTACATCCAGTCATGGTGGTGCTTATATCGGTTCACCGGGAAATTCGCTCTACATTGACAATGTAAAACTGATCTATTAAGTCTCTGTTTAAATTTTTTTTGAATAAATTTTATATGGGTTTATTGACCCGTTTAGAGTTTCTTTCCGGTCTCTTTCCGGGTAAAATTTAAACAGGTTTTAAGTTGAGTTCAAGCTAACAGTAGTTATGGTAGCTTTATGTGGCAACCGGACTTTCAGCCTTAGGAATTAAGAGTTTAATATACTTTTCTATAAATCCGAATCTGGCTGCTGCGGTTTTGCCTGTCTGTGCAGTGCATCAATAACTACTATAACTACTGTTATGTCTACTTATTCTATTTTAATCTTAAATTGATTTGTCCATAGCAGGGCAGAGCTTCCTGTGTTTTACAATAGTTACCCCAGGCTATTTCCGGATAATCCCAACGGTTATTGGTATACAGTATCAGTTGTTCGTCGGCTCTTTTGCTGAGGCGGCAGGCAACGGAGGCATCGGTAGAGATAACTGATAATCGGTGGTCGTCTTTGTCGCCGGAAGATAGTGAATAATAATAGATGTTCTCCTTCATTCCTTTCGCCGTTTGCGTAAGAGGCTGTTGACAGTTTGTTCCTGCATCAGCCCAATAATAATAATTATGAGTGTCAGCGTGCCAAGGTTGTGTCGGTTTCTTGCCATATGCAGCTTGTTGTGACTGGTAGAGCGGAGTGTTGCCTTCGTTTCCGGCAAATTCTCCTTCGGGATAATAATTCCAATATCCTTTACGTTTCCAGTTCAGTTGCTGAATTGCATCAGACAGATAGAAAGACAGGCCCGTTTCACGCAGAAATCCGTTGGGTACACCTGTAGTCCGATAATGGACGGACAATTCCCCTGAAGGAGTTATTTTTAGGTTGAAGTCTGCGTTAACTTCTTTGTATGTTCCGGAAAGTGTGATATATACTCCGTCTGCCTGTTGCCGATAGCTGAAAGATTTCTTTTTCCAGTCTGTATCTGCGGTAGCAAAGTAATTGGCAGCTTTACGTATTTCGGCTCCGGTCAAGTGATTTAGGTTGATATATAGATTCAGGAAAGGGCCTTTCTCAATAATAACTTTGCCGCCTGCTGTGGCATTTACGATTAGCCCGGTGTTTTTGTCAAAGGGGATTTCAAATCCTTCACCACTGACTGTTACCTTGTCTTCATTGTCTGTGATAGATAATTTTTGTCCGGAAAGGGAAGAGGGGTAGTCTATCCTTTCCGTACCTAATATCGGGCGGTAAGCATCAATCAGTTTTCCTTCGGTGGTGAAGAACTCGATCAATACAGGTTCATTTTCTTCCCATTGTTCGGCAGGTAGCATTAGCATACCTTTCTGATGAGGTTTAATTGGGTCCGGCTGGATATTCTTGGTTACCCCTTTATAGGTATACGAGGCTTGTATTTCGTTTAAGTCAGTGTGGTCAAAACGGTTGTATACGGTCAGTATCAATGGTTGTCCTGCTGTAAATGGAAGATTGTCTCCGGCAAGTAACCGAATCGGGGAATAGGCCTTTTTAGTGGACCAGAACTCTGGTTTGGGACGACGCCATACGTCTACGATTCCCCATTCTCCATAGCCGACACAGTTCCCCTGATAGTTTTTAGGTTTGGCTGTGTGTGCGAACTCTTTCCAGAAAGAAGTTCCTTCCTTAGGTTCGGGCAGAGCAAAAGTTTCGTCTATATACCCCCAGATCGCACCTCCTAGTCCACCGGGAGCATCAAATAAACCACTCCACATCATATCGATGGATTTACCCCAGAATTCACGAATGTTGGGGTCGGTCTGTAAGGTGGTGTAGGTATAGCAAGCCGGATGTGCCCATTCATCATAAAGCGTCGGGATACCGTGTCCTTGGAAGTTTCGGGTGGACATTCCCCATTGGTTGATATTTCCGTATACATCTTGGTAGTGCATACTTAAGATATCAAATATCCTTGCCTTTTTCTCTTCTGCCGATCCGGGATAACTGAAAATGACAGGGCGTGTGGTGTCGGTAGCTTTCACCCAATCCCAACAAAGTTGGAAATTCTTGCCGTATACACTTTCGTTACCGATACTCCAAAAGAGAATGGATGGATGGGAACGGAAACTCTTAACCATCTCCTGGCACTGATCCAGATAGCGGCGGGTATAAGTCGAGTCGTCTTGTGATTTGCCCGGAGCATAATTTTTCTGTCGATAAGTGTCTACAAAGCAAACAGCAGTTTCACTCTCGACATAGATTCCATAGCGGTCGCAGAATTCCAGGAAACGTTCGGTGGGAGGATAGTGAGAAGTACGGACAAAGTTCATGTTGGATTGTTTGAAGAGTATGACATCCAGACTGTCCAGCTCGGCAGTAGTGGTACGTCCTAGAGTGGGATGGATATCATGACGACAGGCTCCGCGCAGTTTTACCGGATGACCGTTGACCAACATGCGGTTTTTCATTATTTTTATATCGCGGAAACCTATATGGCGGTTGAATGAAGAGATTACTTTTCCTTGTTGCTGAATGGCTACTTCCAGTGTGTATAAATTAGGGTGTTCAGCATCCCATTTCAACGGATTCTTTATAGGTAAGGAAAAGATGTTTTTTCCGGGGATCAAATCAAAGCTGCTTTCTTGTAAATTTACTTTTTTACCTTCGGCATCTATCAATTTGAATCTTAGTTCTGTTCCATTTTGTCCGGCATACTTGCAAGTAAAATGTAAATCGGCATCTTGGTATAGTGAATCGAGACGGGTCTCTACGTTCACATCATATACATGAGATTCGGGTAATGCAAATAGGGTTACATCTCGAAGAATACCTCCGATTGGATGATGTGCGTATCCGGAAGCATAAGAGATTTCATCCAGGCGGTCGGTTACTTCCAGTTGGATTTCATTCTTTCTTCCAATGTGTATCTGTGGAGTGATATCTGTCTCCCAACGAGTAAAACCACCGTGATGTTCACGAATAAATTTTCCATTAACACTCAGTCTGGCATGACTGTATACACCGTCAAAACGTAAAATAACCCGTTTCCCTTTAAAGTCATCCGGTATCATGAATGTCTTTTTATAAAAAAATGGTTTGTCATGTTCGATGGCGAAACCTTGCATCGCAGCCTCGCCCGGAACTTGGATAGTGGTCCACCTGCTTCTAGGAGAATATTTAAAATCCCAGCTCCCGTTTAACGAAAAGATGGATTGACGAACTCCTTCCAGGCGGGAAGGCAAAGTGTAAACACGTCCTGAGGCGGGTGTGGCAATAGCCCATATGTTTCCTGATAGTGAAAGCAGACAAGCCACTAATGCGAGTAATGTAGATTGGATTTTCATATTTCTATTTTGTAATTATATGATGGTGAATTTATCGAATATATTCCGGATATGTATCCACCGATGGATTGCTTTATATTCTTTCATTTCAGAGTGTTGTTTAAAGGGTGTTATTATCCTTGTTTAATAGTGGCAAAGTTAATTGGCCTTTGCGAAAAGAAGAGTCGTTGGCGGAGATAATACTTGTGTAAAAAGGATAGAATAGAAAGAAAAAATGCACAAAACGGAACGGTGTGCCTCTTTACTTAAATATAAGATTGTTTTTTTATCATTTGGTCATTTCGCGGGGAGTGACTCCCATTTGTTGTTTGAAGATGCGGGAGAAATATTGCGGCGACTGGAACCCACATTGAAAACATACTTCTTTTATAGACATTTCTGTATTGCGCAATAGTTCGACGGCTTTGTTGATTCTAATCTGGTTTAGATAATCCAGTGGAGAAAGATTCAGGTACTGTGAAAATAGACTTCTGAGATAGCGCTCGCTGACACCTGTATGCTCTGCTACATTATTGATATTAATCTCCGAATGATAGTTCAAACGGATGTAGGCAATGGCTCTTTTCAATGCTTCGTTGGTACAAATGGGCAGATAGGCTTCGTCTTTATAGCGGTAAATCAGGATAAGAAGTTCTGCATAATACATGATCACGAGATATTGATAATATGAACTTTTTTCTTCCAGTTCATTAACGATACGTTGTACTACACGCATAATCCGTATGTTATTTACGATTTTTATCAACCTGTTCTCTTGTGAGAATAAAAAGACGGGAGTAAGGGCAGAGCCGTTCGAATCGACTGTGGCATTCAAGCTGAAATGGGAAAAGATTTCGGGTAGGAATTCCAATTGCATCAAGGTCGTACCATCTGCTCCGGCTTCAAACAGATGACTGATGTCCGAAGTGATAATCATAATTTCTCCTTCACGAAAAGTGATACTTTCATTATCCAGATGGAGAATGCAGCTTCCCTTTTTCACATAGTTTATTTCGATACGTAAATGCTGATGTGGTCCATACGTCTCACCGGGATAGAATGAAATGAAGCGAAAAACGTCAGCCAGGCGCTTGGTTTTAAGATTTTCTGTGATGCTTTCTAACAGTTCCCAAAGAGAATATTGCTCTGTCCGATTGTCCATGTTATTGCTTTAAGGTTTTATATACCGGATGTAAATTTACAATTTCTACTTTTACAATAAAAACAAATGATGGATAAAATTTGGGGGGATAATTTTCTTCTTTCAAATTCAGAAAGAACGTATAACAGTGATGGCGGAAGAATAAAAAAGAGTGCGTCTCAGCGACGCACTCTTTAAAGTATAGAGCCAAAAACTTTCCCGCCCTATTGGGAATCGAAACCCTATTATTCTAAAATTACAACACGGTTCAGGAAGTTCTTGCCAAACATGTTGGCTGTTCCACCAAAACCGACGAGTTCCAGTTGATCTTTGCTTACGCCTTCTTTGATAAGAGCGTCATAAACGGCTTGAGCACGGGCCTCAGACAGTTTCTGGTTCCACTTGGCACTACCTGTAGCCTTATCTGCATAACCGGCTATTTTGTATTTCTTATCCGGGTTGGCTTTCAAGATCTTAGCGGCCAGCTGGATGTTAACCATACCATAGTCGTCGATCTTGGATTTACCAATCTGGAAGAAGACTGCGCGAGGTCCGGCTACTTCGATTTCTTTCACCACTTCTTTCGTTACAGGTTTTACGTTAGCCAGCGCGTTTTTGGCATCGGCTAAGTCCGATTGCGCCTTTGACAGTTCACTTCTGTAACGATTCAGCTCTTCGTTGATAGCGTTTTGGTCTACCTGTGCACCGCAAGAAACGAATCTCTTGCCACCGAATGTGTAAGTCACACCTGCTGTCAGAGAAACAGCACCGTCGGTACGAGCAGAACTATAATGTCCGAAGACAGAAGGAGAGACTTCACCTCTTGCTTCTACATTGATATCCAAATATTTGTTGATGTTGAATTGTCCCATCAAACCGACAGAACCATTAATCAGCGCATTCAGTTTATCTTGATTGCCATAGGCCTTGGCAAACGTAAGTCCCGGACCTGCAAATACGGATACAGTGAACAAGCGATCGGGATTATAGCCTCCGATAGCGTTTGACAAGTTGAACAATCCGTCGGCACGTAGAGTGAAGTATTTTTTATTCTTCATCTTATTGTATTCGCCTTCCGGCATTCCATATTCGGAGTATAATGTACTCCAACACCCGGCTACCTGGCCACGGATCCCCCAAATAGGGTTGAACAGTTTACCGACTGATGCGTGTATCAGTGGAGTTATGGCATGTCCAAAGCCATAATCAAAGTTGTCAGGGTTGACACATCCCTGTGCTCCTACACCCACGCTGATAAAGATATTATCTTTAGCTTTTTCGCTATAATAATGCTCTTTTGTCTGCGCTGAGGCTGAGACGGCTGCGCCTGTCAACAGTAAAGACAATATTGCTATTTTACTTTTCATGTTATTTCATTTTTTGTTTTAACTCTTTGTTTCGTTTTTGCTTTTTCATTCCATCTTTTCCGGACAAGCGGAACTGGAAAGTCAATCCACCTGTGAAATATTTCATTCTTTGGAGTTCCACTTGTGCATGCAAATGGTTGAAAAGCAAATAGGTGGCACCTAACGCAAAATCTTTCGAATCATATTCGGCAATTAATCTCAATTGCGGATGGAAAGACGGGTTATAACTGATACCTGCCGCGATCCCATTCAGTTTGTACTCTATCCTTTTGTTATAAAGATAGGAGAGGTGTACTCCCACTGTCTCTCTTCCTAATTGGACATGCCTGGTGGCTGCGATGTAGAAACGACTGAAGTATCCGTTACCTTCCGTCGGAGCCACAACTCCGTTGCCGGACGAGGTAAAAGGATCGGAAGTGCCTACTACAACAGCGGGCATGTATTTCCAGAATTGCCCTTCTTTCAGTGCCCGTAATCTGAGAGAAAAATACCGGTCCTGATTCGTAAAGCCTGAGTAACCATAAGGTTTTAATCCAAGAGCTTCCGCCTTAAATAAAGTACAGGTATATGCTACTTCCATCCAAGGTAAAATGGTTACATTCAGGTAGTAATTGTACGTGTGGTAGTACCACGTTGGAGGAGTTATCTCCTTATTCATAAAGTTTGCACCCAGCATGACTGTTTTGTCCTTCTGCATTTCTGCCGAGGGAGCATGCAGCAATCCTGTAGTACCGTAGGTCAATTGAGCCGAAAGCATAAAGGGTATAGCTATAAATAGCGATACTATGAAGATTCGTTTTAAATTTACTGTATACATTCTCTACGCTTTCGGTTCAATGATTTCAATTACTACATTTTATTCTCTCGGTTATTCAGAGATGATAATACCACCACCGGCATTCAGGTCATCGCCGTGACCATGACCATGTCCGTGGCCGATAGCTTCAATCGTTCTAACAACTACTGAAGAAATCTTGCTGATTGTAACTTCAGCTGTTTTCTTTTCGATTGCTTTAGTTGCTTTATTGTAAACAGCAAACGGCAATACATAGGTAGTCTTGATAACGTTTCTTGTTACGTCGAATCCTGTCAACTGAGTATAAGCTGGTACTTCAAGTTCATATGTGAACTTTTTGTCTGTAAATGCAGCTCCCGGAGTAACATTGGCATTATCGTCTTTGATAGCTTCTTCCAAAGCTGCACTGACCATCTTGATAGTAGTTGTAGTTAGTGTGGAATGTGCTTTCTTGATAATTTCTTCTACAGAAGCACCACCTTCGCACTTGATACCACCCTTCCAGTTGATTTCCATTTTTACTTTGGCAGTTTCACCTTCAGTGTAGCATGCTTTGTCGAATTTCATAGAATCCAAGGCTGCTTCAGCCGTAGCTTTGCTGTCGGCTTCTTCGAAACCGAATTTGAATTTAGAGAAGTGGTGAACATTGCCAACAAATACTCCGTTCTGGTAAGTAGCATAGTTTTCTTCAGCTTCCCAAGTATTAGTCTTTTCATTGAAGTAAAGAGTAGCCAATGCAACTTCAGGAGTTTCTCCTTGAGCTACGACAACAGCAGGAGTAAATTTCACTTCCATCGGAGTTACGAAAATAGTTCCGGTTGGAGTACCGTCGTATTCACGGACAGAAGCACCTTCTTTACCTTCGTCAGTACGGCTGATGTTCAGGGTGCTTGCTACGCCACTTGTAAAAATGATTATAGTGTTAGCCGGAAGAACGATTTCGTCAATAACGGTTTCTTCTTTATCATTATTAGTATCAATTACTTTAGATTCCAGTTTGAAGGTCGTTTCTTTCTCAATCGGAAGAACTGCTACCTTATCGATTTCTGTCAAAGTACCGTTGGCTACATATTTTTCCATAGTGTTAACCACCTGTTCTGCTTGTGCCGGAGTAATCTTGATGTCCGATCCAGCAGCTTCCAATACCTTGTTAATTGATTCTTCTACAGCAGATTTACTTGGAACTTTTTCACCTTCTGCTTTTTCCGGTGCGGCTTCAACAGCATTCTCTGTTGGAACTTCAATCTCTACATTGCCACCGATAAATACATTATCGTCATCATTCGGTTTTTCTGTATCCGGTTTCAGTATCAGAGTTACATTGACTGTGGTGTTAGATACTTGGCCATTGTCTACCGGTGCTATAAATGCAGTATATACATAGATCTTATAGCTGTTATGACGGATTGTTACAGTTGCTTTAGTCAGACCTTTTACTTTGTCGGCAGGAATCTCGAATTTGTAGAAACCGTTGGAAGCAGTAGTTGTTACTTCGTATCCTGACATGTTCAGTGTTACTTCAGCCTTAGTAACCATACCACCATCCTGATTGTAGATATTTCCTGCCAAATAGTATTTAGGGGCAACCTCTACTTCTTTTTTCTGCATAGCAACAGTTACCGAAGTTTTTGCAATGAAAATACCTTCACCTTCCGGGCCGGCTACTTCACTGATCACAACATCGGCAGTAGCCGGTTTGTATCCGTCAGCAGTGATATATATAGTGTGCTGACCCAGACCTACATTGGACATAGTGAATTCGTTACCATTCTGAATGGTTGCTGTCAATATGCCTGGGATAGTTGCGGTTTTGATAGCTACAGGCTCACCGCTTTCCGCATCAAATACAGAACCTTCAATTTGATATTCTACATCTTTTGTCGGTTTTGTTTCTTTGCCTTTTTCCATTTTAGCGTCGATGGTATAGGCTACGATAGAACCGTTTTCCTGTTTAGTAACGAATACCGAGCTTGTCACTGTTTTATAACCGCTCTTTGCAAAAGTTACTACGTTGGTTTCTCCCACTTTAGCTTCCAGAACATACTTACCGTCTGCTGCGGTAGTCATTGACTTTGAGTTTGTGACATTGGTTACTGTGACACCGTCCATTACAGCATTGCTTTCAGCATCTGTAACAATACCTGCTACTTGGTACGTCGTAGCTGTAGGGTCGGTCACTTTGGGAACATCAATCTCGTCTTTTTCGTAGCAACTTGCGAACATACCGCACATTGCCAACAGGGTTAGCGCTAACTTAGCGCCATTACCGAAAAGTCTACTTTTCATTTTCATCTCAATAAAATTAAAAATTTAATAATTCAGATTTTATAAAATATGGATTAAAACTATTGTTCTTCATTATGTTATCGTCAGGTGCTGAGCGATAAGTCTTATAGTAATATTGTTCATTTCCCGCATTATAGGACATTCCCGTATTATTGGAAGGAGTGATCCGAGGAATATACCCTTTGCGTTTATATCGGTAAGGGGGTAAAGTTATTTGGAAACGGAATCCTCCATTGGCTTTCACGTCTTTGGCTTTCATTGCATAGAATCCAATGGAAGCATAGCGAAAATGCCGGATTGCTTCTACTCTAACCGCTTTCTCCTGTAATAGATATTGTTCAACTCTTGCATTTAATTCTACATTATAGCGTGGCCAATAAAAACTTCCTCCCAATGACCATGTAGCCCGCATCTTTGTTCCATAATGCATAGTAAAACCTTCCCAATATCCTGTACCGGTATACCCGATGCGGCCTTCTATACTGAAACGTTCATCTTTAAAGTGGTGGATCAGGTTGAAGTCGATACCATATCGGCTATTATTAAAGCTACCGATAGCCAATGTTGCCCAAAAATTATAGGGCAGACGGACTGTTTGCGATAGTTCGAGGAACCCCGGATGTAGTTTATCGTATCTGCTGGCATATCCGTCATTATATACCGGAATCACCATTTGAGCCGTGAATTTCATCCCTTTCCAGAAAGAGACTTCTATGGCGGGTGATAAATTGAAAAGCACTTGATAAATCTGTGTGATTACCAAGTTTTTTAGTGATAATTCCGGATATATTGTGATATCTACTTTATACAAAGAGCTATTTGCTTTTTTATTCCTTTTTACTTTGTTCCAGCTATTTCCCAGATTATAACTAACTTCCCAGTCTTGTCTGCTAATATTTACTGTACTATCTTTGAAAGATGGCTGATAATAAAGAGATATTTGCGGCACATTGTTATTCAAAACGATAATACGGCATGGCTTTCTTTCGGGTAATCAGTAGTTTGATTTGTAGAATATCACATCACTTACTTCGTTCCCTAATGTATTGATATACATTGAATTGATGTTTTAGTAGATTTTTCGGTTCTATTAGGACTTTGGCTGGTTGCTTCTATATGGAAGTATCTCTGTTACTGAGCTGCTACTTTAATTAAGATTCATAAAGAATCTTTGTTTTATTTATAATATTTTGGTTATCAGAATTATAGTAGATTTTGAAAGCCGGTTTTTGTCTGATCGCTTTTTATTAGAAATCTTTTTTCATGGACTTTTGTTACCTGTTTGTTACTTATAACAGAATAATGTCTATATTTATAACTAAAAACATACAAACAAATAATATGAAAAAAGAAGTAAGGATTAAAGAACCGGTCAGGATCAGGACTAAACGTCTGTCGAACGGTTGTGAGTCTATATATTTAGATATTTATATGGATGGAAGAAGACGATATGAATTTTTAAAGCTATATATAATACCCGAGCATACACGGACGGATAAAGATTTAAATCAGAGCACCATGAAACTGGCCAGTGCAGTGAAGGCACAAAGGATTATAGAATTGCAGAATGGAGTATACGGCTTTAACCATCAACAGGAAAAGAAAGATATAATGCTGATAGATTATATCAAGTATTTGGCAGACAAGGATATAGAAAAAACTTCAAGGAAAGTGTCTATGTATACACTGATATACCATCTTCAGCATTATGATAAGATGGGTATCAGGCTCAGACAGGTAGATAAAAAGTATATACTTGGCTTTGTTGAATACTTGAAGACGGCAACTCAGAAACACTGTAAAAGTGTGAAGAATATAAGTGCCAATACTCAAGTTCATTATTATAAGGTTTTTCATCATTGCCTGAATAGTGCTGTAATTGATGAAATTATAACTTCAAATCCAATGGATAAGATAAAAAATGAGGAAAAGCCTAAGCGGAGAAGGACTGAACGGGCATTTCTGACTATTGATGAATTGAAAATATTGTCACAAACAGATTTTCATAATGCGACTTTAAAAAAGGCTTTTCTATTCAGTTGTTTTTGTGGACTGAGACATAGTGATATAGTGGCACTTACATGGGGAAATCTGAAAAAGGGAAAAGTCGGTAAAATGGAGCTGCATATGACGCAACAGAAAACTCAGGAAATCCTCTCTCTTCCTCTGAGCAAGGAGGCTTTGAAACAACTTCCTGTCCGCGGAAAAGTACCTGATACAGAGAAAGTGTTCAAAGGTCTTATCAGTTTAGGAAGAACCAATGAAATATTACCCAAATGGGCTGCTAAAGCCGGTATTCAAAAGCATATTACTTTTCATTCGGCACGACATACCCATGCCACAATGATGATTACTCTCGGTGCCGATCTTTATACGGTATCTAAACTCTTGGGACATACCAATATTCAAACAACTCAGATTTATGCCAAGATAGTGGATGAAAGTAAAGAGAAGGCTATCGATTTAATTCCGGATATAACTTGAGAGGATGATGTACAGCAAGGTTAGATAGTTGCTAAAAAACGAATCTCAAAAAGATACAAGAGGCTAAGAAAATACTACAAAAGAATTTTCGTTTTGTAATGTGTTGAAAATGAATATTCTATATATTAATATCCTGCATTTACAAAGTTAACTTTAAACCTGTGTTAAAGTTAACTTTGTAAATGCAGGATATTAACTTCGTAGATGTATCAAGTTAACTTCGTAAATCGAGAAATATGATTATCTCTTTGGATGATTAACATTGTTAATGCGATAATTTCAATCTTTGTGTTATTATATATAAGAAATACATTATTATATGTATTGATGTTTTTTATCTATTTTTTATTTGGGTGGTTAATAAATATATATTTGGTTAGATTAGCTACTGCCTGATTTTACCGGAATTTAGTAAATTTGTAATATAGTAGATATACTATTGAAAATTTGATCTTACTATATAATACGATTTGATTTTATTAATTTGTTAGCCTTATAACTCTCTCTATTAGTGATTCTAAAATAGGAGGTGGATATTATTTAAGATTACAAGTGGGTTTTCTGGTCCATTTTTAAGCAAACAGGTATTTGGATGAAAAAAAACTGATACAAATGTGCGAAAAAACATGTAAAACTCTTTGGTATTATTAAAATTGTGTCTATTTTTGCACCATATTTTGCATCCATAAATTTAGATGCTTAAGTTATAAAGCAAACAAATGAATCACAAAGGCCCTTACATGAGGAAAAACATAACAATTGGCACTACTTTGCGCAGAATTTCACTCATATTATTCTGTTTACTTCCTTTGAAGGGGATTTGTCAAACAGGAGAGGCCACTGTTGACGCACTTGTTAAGATGGGATTTGAAAATGTAGGATGGACAGAAGATACTGAAGAACGGGTTTTTGTGATACAGAACTCAGCCTATCGTCTTGAGGGAGTTGGAATAGGTAAAGCGGTTGATTTGATCCAGAAGATGGGTTTACCCGAAAATAAGCCATGTAGGTTAATAGTTTTAGACAATAATGTTCCTCAGATATCCCTCTATTATCAGCCGATGAAAGGAGATAGTATTGCTGAAGTCAGTCGGGCTGATTGGAGTGTAAGTTATGATTTGGGAGAAGGATGGAAACAAGCGAGACGGATTAAGAAGCAAAATAGCTCTTTGTTTAAAGTAGATATAGTGGTGTATCCGGAGTTGTTGTTTAGAAACTATATTTTATCTAAGGTCTATGAAATAGTGGTTAATGTTTCTCCTGCCATAGAAGTTTCTTTGTGGAAAGGAATGAAACTGACTGGACAAGTAATTTTTCCTATCTATAATGATTATGGACAAAGGTATAAGCAAATCCGTCCAGGTTTTGTGACTTTGTCGCAGACAGTACGTTTACCACAGCGTACATTCCTGACTGCTTCGGTCGGTTTTTTTAATAAATTTCGTTGGGGAGGAGATTTGAAAGCAAAGCACTTCTTTAAAGATGAGCGCTTTTCGGTAGATGCGCGTATCGGATATACCGGAAGAGGATACTTTGAAGATTGGGCTTTTTATCATGGAACCAAATGGACCTTGACAGGTTCTATTGGGGCGAATTTCTATTGGCCAAAGTATAATACGCAGTTTAGTTTAAAGGGGGAAAGATATTTAGAAGGAGAGTATGGTGCACGTTTTGATATGATTCGTCATTTTCGATACGCTTCTATTGGCTTTTATGGAATGAAGGTGCAACATGCGGGTAACAAAGGGCTGAATGGCGGCTTCTTGTTCCAGATAGCATTGCCTCCGTATAAATATAAGAGAAAAGGTTATATCCCAAGAGTGATACCCAATAATTTCGGATTCCAATATAATGCGGGTAATGAGCGTATATATGGTAAAGGATATAGTCCTCAGGCAAGTGATAACGTGATGGAAAATAATAGTTTTAATCCATATTTTATAAAATCAGAATTATTAAATTTTTAATTTTATTGAGATGAAAATGAAAAGTAAATTTTTCGGTAATGGCGCTAAGTTAGCGTTAGCCGTTTTGGCAGTTTGCGGTACACTGTTTACAAGCTGCTATGAGAAAGCAGAAGTTGATCAAGCAACAAAACCAGCTGAAGCAAAGTATTATATTGCTGGTACGATTACTGATGCGACTACAGGCCAGGAATTGACTACTGCTAAAGTTACATTGGGTGATAAATCTGTCACTAGCTCTTTTAACGAGCAAGTTAATTACAAGGCAGAAGGTTATGCTTTAGTCGTTTCAGCAGACGGATACTATCCTGTTAAAAGACAAGTTTATCTGAATCAGGTAAGTGATGGTCAGACAAGTGTTGCTACTGTTAATGTTGCATTGGTTTCAGTTGAAGCCGCAGTTATTCCTCCGGTAGTTCCTCCGACAGATCCTGAGACTGACATCAATGAAGGAGAAGCAACTAAGGTTGCGAACAAGGCGGTAGAAGTAGCTAAACCTTCTGAATCAACTGTAACCGATATGCTTGCTGGTACTACAGCTACACCCGAAGAGAAAAAAGCATTGGATGAGACTCTTGAAATGGCAGGAGGAATGAAAGTTGGTGAAACTACTCCTGAAGTTCTTGCTGATGGTTCTATTCTTGCTATTACTCCGGTGAAATTTACGAATCCTATTCAGGATGCTCCGGCTATGGTTCCTTATTTCTATAATGAAGGTTGTGAACTAACAGGTGATGTAAAAGAAGTTGCTGCTCCTGTAACAAGAGCTGATGGTGCTGTTTCTGCTGATATTCAGAAAGCATTCTTATCAAACGCTGCTAAGGCTCTGGAGATGAATGCAGGGTTTGTTCAGAAGATCGGTTATACTCGGATTAGTGTATTGAATGGTTATAGCATCTTGGGTTATACAATTAAAGGACAATTGGTTTCTAAGAAACTGACATTCTTGATCTCTGGCAAATATTATGAAGGTATCGTTTCTTATCAGAAGAGCGTAATGATCTATCCTAACTATTACAGCCACGATTCTCATGATTCTCATGACTCTCACGGTTTCAACCCGAATGCCGGTGGTGGATCTAACGACTAATCAGAGTAAAGTAATTGTTGAGAATTGAAAAGTACGAGTTGAACCGAAAGTATAGAAATTGCAGATAATGATGAAAAAGATACTTCTTATAGGCTTGTTCCTTTGCTGTCATTTGGCACTTTCGGCTCAGTTGACGTACGGAACTACCGGTCTGCTTCATGCCCCGTCAGCAGAGATGCAACGGGATAAGACGGTAATGATCGGTGGAAATTTTTTAAATAAGGAGATAACTCCTCCTACATGGGATTACCATACGTATAATTACTTTTTGAACGTAACTATCTTTCCCTGGCTGGAAATAGCTTATACATGTACGTTGTTTCAGTCGCAGACGATAGGGATTGATTGGAAGGTCGGAAAGAAGAAGTTTACGAATCAGGACAGGTATTTTTCTGCCCGTTTGCGAGTTTTGAAAGAAGGACAATTGTGGAAGTACATGCCGGCTGTTGTAGTGGGAACTTCGGATCCCTATACCGAGTCTGGCGATGGCCAAGTAGGTTCTGCCGATGGTAATGGCTATTTCTGCCGTTTTTATGTCGCAGCCACCAAGCATATCCCGATTGGAAAGGAAAAGATAGGTGTACATCTGTCATATCTGTACAATCGAAGAGTGGATTACCACTTGAATGGATTAGCCGGAGGTCTTACTTACGCTCCATCTTTTGCCCCCGATCTGACAGTAATCGCGGAATATGATGCGAAAGACTTTGCGTTTGGTGCTACCTATTTGCTTTTCAACCATTTGCATGCGCAGGTAGAATTGCAAAGAATGAAGTATTTTACCGGCGGACTTACTTATAAAATCTATTTGAAGTAAGCGAGTGGGTCGGAGCAAATAAGAAACTAAAAGAGTTGAAAATATTTAAAAACAAAAAACAATGAAAAGTAAATTAGTAATATTATCTTTATTGTTGGCCGGTGCTACTGCAGCTACTGCTCAGACTAAAGAGACGTTCTACAGCGAAAGCTTCAAGGACAATATCTTTGTGAGTGTAGGTGTTGGCGCTCAGGGTTGTGTAAACCCGGACAACTTTGATTATGGCTTTGGTAAAGCCATAACTCCGCTGATCAATGTGTCAGTTGGTAAACTGTTCAATCCGGTTTGGGGTATCCGTGGTCAGGTAGCCGGTGCATGGACTACTTTGTATTCTAACTATGGACAGCCTGCCGATACTTATATTAAGAGCAAGAATAAACATTACTTCACTATGCGTGCAGACGGTATGTTTAACTTGTCCAATGCTATTGGCGGTTACAACCCTGATCGTTTGTTCACCGTTTCTGTTTTTGCTGGTCCCGGTTTGACATTTGCCAAAGCTTATGGCGATCAGGATAAAGTAAATGCGTTGATTAACGGTTCTGTTGGTTTGGCTGGACAGTTCAATATCAACAAATACTTGGATATCAACATTGAAGCAAGAGGAGAAGTTTCTCCGTCTCCGTTTGGTAATATCAGCTCTGCCCATACCGATGGTGCTGTTTCTCTGACTGCCGGTGTGACTTACACTTTCGGTGGCAAGAGATTTGTTTCTTGTGGCTCTCAGGTAGATCAGAACGCTATCAACGAAGAGTTGAATCGTTACAGAAGCGAGTTGGCTAAAGCTCAGTCTGACCTGGCTGATGCTAAGAACGCACTGGCTAACGTGAAACCTGTAACCAAAGAAGTGGTGAAGGAAATCGAAGTAGCCGGACCTCGCGCTATCTTCTTCCAGATTGGTAAATCTAAGATCGATGACTATGGTATGGTTAACATCCAGCTGGCTGCCAAGATCTTGAAGGCTAATCCGGATAAGAAATACAAGGTGGCAGGTTATGCAGATAAGGCTACCGGTAGCGCTAAGTGGAACCAGAAACTGTCTGAAGCTCGTGCACAGGCTGTTTATGATGCACTTATCAAAGAAGGTGTAAGCAAGGATCAGCTTGAACTCGTCGGCTTCGGTGGTACTGCCAATATGTTTGGCAAGAACTTCCTGAACCGCGTTGTGATTCTGGAATAATACAACTTTATAAGGACGATAGTCCGATAAATTTTAGAAAGGGTATCCGAACAACGGATACCCTTTTTGTTGCTTAAATAGGCGATAATCCAAATTTTAATCGTATTTTTGCAATCCAAATATGAGTAGAATAGTAGCAATAGATTACGGACGGAAACGTACAGGGATAGCTGTGAGTGATACGATGCAGATCATCGCTAACGGTTTGACAACTGTGCCTACACACGAGCTTCTGGATTTCATTACTAATTATGTGAAACAGGAATCGGTGGAACGTATTATTATAGGTCTGCCCAAGCAGATGAATAATGAGGTCTCTGAGAATATGAAGAATATAGAGCCTTTTGTGCGTTCGCTAAAAAAACGTTTGCCCGATATGCCTGTGGAGTATGTAGATGAACGTTTCACTTCTGTCCTCGCACATCGCACGATGCTTGAAGCCGGACTGAAGAAAAAAGACAGGCAAAACAAGGCATTGGTTGATGAGATTAGTGCAACTATTATTTTGCAATCTTATTTGGAAACTAAGCGTTTGTAAAAAGAGAGAATAATTAAAAAGAATAATTTTTAAGATATGATTTTACCTATTTATGTATATGGTCAACCGGTTCTCAGACAGGTAGCGGAAGATATAACTGTGGACTATCCAAATCTGAAGGAACTGATTGAAAATATGTTTGAAACGATGGATCATGCTGACGGGGTAGGACTTGCCGCTCCTCAGATTGGTCTGCCTATTCGTGTCGTTGTTATTAATCTGGATGTGCTTTCTGAGGATTATCCCGAATATAAAGATTTTCGCAAGGCTTATATAAATGCCCATATTGATGTGGTAGAGGGTGAGGAAGTATCTATGGAGGAAGGTTGTCTCAGTTTGCCGGGTATTCACGAGTCTGTAAAGAGAGGCAGCAAGATACACGTAAGATATATGGATGAGAATTTTGTAGAACATAATGAGGTGGTAGAAGGATTTCTGGCGCGGGTTATGCAACACGAGTTTGACCATTTGGATGGAAAAATGTTCATAGACCATATCTCTCCTCTGCGTAAGCAAATGATAAAAGGAAAATTGAACACGATGCTGAAAGGTAAAGCGCGCAGTTCTTATAAAATGAAGCAGGTGAAGTGATATGCCTGACTCTTTGAAACATTTGAAATAAAAGTAACGGGTAAAGTTGATCGTATCGATCAATCTTACCCGTTACTTTTTTAGGAAATATCCTGAGTATCTGTCCTGCTCGGAAGTGTTATGGTTGTTTTAAATATACTATCATCATTACCGGGTTATCGTCTTCATTCAATCCTTTTAATGGTTCGATTTGGAGGATGGAAGGAGTCTTTTCAGCCTTTTCAAGAATCTCTGCCGCATCCCACATACACAACAGTGTATGCTCGTCAAGTGCCGTTACCGGGCGGAAAGGTAAGCCGGGAGTTAAGTCATTTTTTATATATCCGTTGGCTACCTTAAAACAGCTTCTGCCTTTTTTGTCATAGATTGCCAATTGATTTTCACGTGCTTTCTCTCCTGTCCAGTTTGAATAGGGCATGAATACGTATGAATCGGTTTCTATCGTATTATATTGAAGGTAGGGTGCCGCTAATTCCTGAAAGCGTTTTCCATCTCCGTTCAGATACTCAAATCTGCATTCCATCGGTAATGCGTATTTGCCCATTTGAAATATGTATCGGGGTTCTAAAGAATCCGGAGTGATGGTAAACAGGGTATCGTTGTAATACTCTTTATAACAAGTGTTGTTTTTGTAGTGGAACATATAGCGATCTTCATCGCTGCTCATCATCCAGGAATATGAGCTGTTCAGTTCGAATAGATCCCAACGATTGAAAATTTTCAGTGTATCACCCTTTAAGTCGGAGAGGTAAATGCGTTCTTTACGCCTTCCGTTATTGTTGCGGATAAACGTTGCGGCAATCGTATCCTGGGTACGCAGCATGGCAAAGTCACCTGCTTCCATGCTGGGAGTTTTCATTGCTCGAATGAATTTTCCTGTTTCTATGGAATAGATATTGATTTTAGCTGACGTTGTCAGCATATAGACCAAGCCTTTTTCTTCGTCTACATCTATCTGCATAATCCAGTTAAATTCACCCGGTCCATTCCCTTTACGTCCGATTGTACGTACGAATTTACCGTCTCTTGTATATTGAAATAATTTTTCAATCCAAGGCAGGAAGAAATAATCTTTTGTTTGTAGGATGTTGGTGGTCCGTAACCTTTTCATCAGGCATTTATTGTTCGTTTCCAACGGGATGTACCGAATCGAATCGGCGATCTCACTCAATAGTATCTCTTGTTCTGTTTCGATGCCTGTTTCAAAAGGTACAATTTGTGGAAATTCGGGTTTAACGATTTGGACTGCGGTGTCAGACAACTGTCCGCTGTTCTTTTTTCCTCCGCAAGATAGTAGCAGAAAGGGTAGCAGTAAAAGAAGTGATTTTTGTCTCATGTTGATTATAATTAGGTGTATAAAAGGTATAATTCGCAATTAGTCTTTTTTATTCAGTGTTTTCCATCTTCGTATGATCTGATTCGTTTCTCAATTTATGTCTATGTTACAAACGTACGTAATAATCGTAATTAAATAAGGAATAGGTCGTTAATTCATGTTAAGGATGGTTGGGAGGTACTGAATTTTTTTATCAAACGGACTTATAAAAAAATCAAAAAATATAAAAAGTTGCCCGTAATACCGGTTTAATAGATGAAAAGCATTACTTTTGCTCTACTTAAAAAGTAATCAAAAGCCGATGATTAAAAAGATATTAGCAGCATTATTGTTGTTTCCTACATTTGCATATGCTCAGATAAACACAGACAGGGTGATGATGATTGCCCGAAACGCGTTATACTTTGAGGACTATGTCCTTTCCATTCAGTATTTTAATCAGGTGATTAATGCGAAACCCTATTTGTATGAACCCTATTTTTTCAGGGGACTTGCCAAAATCAATCTGGATGATTACCAGGGGGCTGAAGCCGACTGCGATGCGGCTATCGACAGAAATCCTTTTGTAGTGGGGGCTTATCAGATTCGTGGGTTGGCAAGAATTAAGCAGAATAAATACGATGGTGCAATTGAGGATTATAAAAAAGCGCTCCACTTTGATCCGGAGAATATTACTCTTTGGCACAATCTGACTTTATGCCATATACAAAAAGAGGATTACAAAGCTGCTGAAGATGATTTAGGCAAATTGCTTGCAGTCGCTCCGAAGTATACAAGGGCTTATTTGATGCGTGGAGAAGTCGCTTTGAAACAGCAGGATACGTTGCGTGCCCTGAATGACTTTAATACGGCCATTGAGATGGATAAATATGATCCTGATGCCTGGGCTTCCCGGGCCATCGTCAGGTTGCAGCAAGGGAAGTATGCCGAGGCTGAATCGGATTTAAATCACGCGACACATTTGAATGCTAAAAATGCCGGAAACTATATTAACCGTGCTTTGGCACGCTTCCACCAGAACAATCTGCGCGGTGCTATGAGTGACTATGACCTGGCTCTCGATATTGATCCGAACAACTTTATCGGACACTATAACCGGGGCTTGCTCCGGGCGCAGGTAGGGGACGACAACCGTGCTATCGAGGACTTTGATTTTGTACTTCAGATTGAACCGGACAATATGATGGCTACATTTAATCGCGGATTGCTTCGTGCCCAGACAGGTGACTACCGGGGCGCCATCAAGGATTATACAAAAGTGATCGATGTATATCCAAACTTCCTAGCAGGGTATTATCAGCGTGCCGAGGCACGGAGAAAGATTGGTGACCGCAAAGGTGCTGAAATGGATGAATTTAAAGTTATGAAAGCGCAACTCGATAAACAGAATGGCGTAAGCAATGCTGATAAATCGGTGGCAGACAATAAAAACGGTAATAACAAAGACGAGAATAAAACTCGTAAAAAGTCTGATAAGGATATGAATAATTATCGGAAAATCGTTATTGCAGATAATTCTGAGGTGGAACAAAAATATAAGAGTGACATTCGGGGCCGGGTACAGGATCGTAATGTGAATATTAAAATGGAACCGATGTACGCTCTCACTTACTACGAAAAGATGAGTGATGTGAAGCGGGCCGTGCATTATTATAAATACATTGATGATTTAAATCGTGCCGGTGTTTTACCCAAACGTCTGTATATCACTAATATGGAATCGCCACTTACCGAAGAACAGGTAAAGTTCCATTTTGCACTGATCGATACACATACATCGGCTATTGTTGAAAATCCCAAAGATGCGCGCACACGGTTTTCTCGTGCTCTCGACTTTTATCTGGTGCAGGACTTTGCCAGCTCTATTGAGGACTTGACTCAAGCCATTTTATTGGATGACAGTTTCTTCCCCGCTTACTTTATGCGTTCTTTGGTGCGTTGCAAGCAATTGGAATATCAAAAAGCGGAAGAAGCTAATGCCGCTTCGGCAACACCGGCCACATTGCCGGGTATTTCCGCTCCGCAAAAGTCGGAGGTCAGTGCATTGGATTACGACATTGTGAAAAGTGACTTGGATCATGTGATCACTTTGGCTCCTGATTTTGTTTATGCTTATTATAATCGGGCAAATGTGTTGGCTATGCTGAAAGATTATCGTGCGGCGATTGCCGACTATGATAAAGCTATTGAATTGAACAAGGAGTTTGCGGAAGCTTATTTTAATCGTGGATTGACACATATTTTCTTGGGTAACAATAAAAACGGAATAGCTGACTTAAGTAAGGCCGGAGAGTTAGGTATTGTTTCGGCATATAATATTCTGAAACGATTTACAGAGGTGCCGGAATAACATTTTTTAGACAAAAAATAGTAAACTCAAAAAGAAATCCTTATTTTTGCGTGCAATAACGAAAAATATAACATAACATTATGATAAAAATAACATTTCCTGATGGCTCTGTTCGTGAGTATAACGAAGGAGTAAACGGACTGCAAATTGCAGAAAGTATCAGTTCGCGTTTGGCGCAAGACGTACTGGCGTGCGGAGTGAACGGTGAGATTTATGATTTAGGACGTCCCATCAATGAAGATGCTTCGGTAGTACTCTATAAGTGGGAAGATGAACAGGGAAAGCATGCTTTCTGGCACACGAGTGCCCACTTGCTGGCTGAAGCTTTACAGGAACTGTATCCGGGCATTCAGTTTGGTATCGGTCCGGCTATTGAAAACGGTTTCTACTATGATGTTGATCCGGGAGAGGCTGTCATCAAAGAGGCTGATCTGCCTGCCATTGAAGCGAAGATGGCTGAGTTGGTTGCAAAGAAAGAGGCTGTCGTGCGTCGGGATATTGCAAAAGGCGATGCTTTAAAGATGTTTGGCGACCGTGGAGAAACATATAAATGTGAGCTGATTTCCGAATTGGAAGACGGACATATAACTACATATACACAAGGTGATTTTACGGATCTTTGCCGTGGTCCTCACTTGATGACAACCGCTCCTATTAAGGCGATAAAGCTGACTTCTGTGGCAGGAGCTTACTGGCGTGGCCATGAAGATCGTAAGATGCTGACCCGTATATATGGTATCACTTTCCCGAAAAAGAAGATGCTGGATGAGTATCTGGCTTTAATGGAAGAAGCTAAAAAACGTGACCATCGTAAAATTGGTAAGGAGATGCAGTTGTTCATGTTCTCTGATACGGTGGGTAAAGGATTGCCTATGTGGTTGCCGAAAGGTACTGCTTTGCGTTTGCGCTTACAGGACTTCTTGCGCCGTATACAGACTCGTTATGACTATCAGGAGGTGATTACTCCGCCTATCGGTAACAAGCTGCTGTATGTGACTTCGGGACATTATGCGAAATATGGTAAAGATGCATTCCAGCCCATCCATACACCGGAAGAGGGTGAAGAGTACTTCCTGAAGCCGATGAACTGTCCTCATCATTGTGAAATTTATAAGAATTTCCCGCGTTCGTATAAGGATTTGCCTTTACGTATTGCCGAATTCGGAACTGTTTGTCGGTACGAGCAGAGTGGTGAGCTTCACGGGTTGACTCGTGTGCGTAGTTTTACTCAGGATGATGCACATATTTTCTGTCGTCCGGATCAGGTGAAGGGAGAATTCCTCCGTGTAATGGACATTATTTCGATTGTGTTCCGTTCTATGGATTTCGATAACTTCGAAGCACAGATTTCTTTACGCGATAAAGTGAATCGTGAAAAATATATCGGTAGTGATGAAAACTGGGAAAAAGCAGAGCAGGCCATTATTGAAGCATGTGAGGAAAAAGGATTGAAGGCAAAGATAGAATATGGTGAAGCTGCTTTCTATGGCCCTAAATTGGATTTTATGGTGAAAGATGCCATCGGTCGCCGCTGGCAGTTAGGTACTATCCAGGTTGACTATAATTTGCCGGAGCGCTTCGAACTGGAATATATGGGATCGGATAATCAGAAACACCGTCCGGTAATGATTCACCGTGCTCCGTTTGGGTCTATGGAACGCTTTGTCGCTGTATTGATTGAGCATACTGCCGGTAAATTCCCGTTGTGGTTGACTCCGGAACAGGTAGTAATTCTCCCGATTAGCGAAAAATTCAACGAATATGCAGAGAAAGTGAAAACTTATCTGAAGATGAAGGAAATTCGTGCTATTGTAGATGATCGTAATGAAAAAATCGGGCGTAAGATACGCGACAATGAGATGAAACGTATTCCGTATATGCTGATTGTCGGTGAGAAAGAAGCCGAAAATGGGGAAGTTTCTGTTCGTCGACAGGGCGAAGGGGACAAAGGAACCATGAAATTTGAAGAATTTGGTGAAATTTTGAACGAAGAAGTTCAGAATATGATAAATAAATGGTAACTTTGCGCCCAATTGTAAAAGCACAGCATTTTGGTAATGTTCTAAAGACAGCTTTTACTTTAATACATAATTAAATTTGGTAGACAATAAAAAACAAACTGGAAGTAAACGTTATTTAATGAAGAATGACAGCATGAAATCGCAATACCGGATCAATGAACAGATCCGTGCGAAAGAAGTCCGCATTGTAGGTGATGATGTAGAACCTAAAGTATATCCCATTTTTCAGGCTTTAAAATTGGCTGAAGAAAAAGAACTGGATCTCGTGGAGATTTCTCCCAATGCCCAACCACCTGTTTGTCGTATTATTGACTACTCTAAGTTTCTGTATCAGTTAAAGAAGCGTCAAAAAGAACAAAAGGCTAAGCAGGTAAAAGTAAACGTAAAAGAGATACGTTTTGGTCCGCAAACAGATGACCATGACTATAACTTTAAGTTGAAACATGCCAAAGGATTTTTGGAAGATGGTGACAAGGTGAAAGCTTATGTTTTCTTTAAAGGTCGTTCCATTCTTTTTAAAGAACAGGGTGAGGTGCTTTTGTTACGCTTTGCCAATGATCTGGAAGATTATGCAAAAGTAGACCAGTTGCCGGTGTTGGAAGGCAAACGTATGACCATTCAACTTTCTCCGAAAAAGAAAGAAAGTGCAACGAAAAAGCCTGCAACTCCCAAACCAGCTACTCCGGCTGCAGTAAAAGCTGAAAAACCGGCTGGAGATAATGAAGAGTAAGAAAAATGCGTAACGCGCAGGTATAGTGCGTTGCCATATCATTTAATAATTTAAAAACAATTAAGATGCCAAAGATGAAGACTAACTCCGGTTCTAAAAAAAGGTTTGCCCTTACCGGAACAGGTAAAATCAAAAGAAAGCACGCTTTTCACAGTCACATTCTGACTAAGAAATCGAAAAAGAGAAAAAGAAATCTGTGCTACTCAACAACTGTTGATACAACAAATGTAAGCCAGGTTAAGGAACTCTTAGCTATGAAGTAATCAAAAGCGTACAAAGTATTATTAAAGTTATTAACCGAATGCTTTAGCTTTAAGTTCGTTACGTGAAGTAACGGCGCTAACATTCAAAAAAGAGAAAACTATGCCAAGATCAGTAAATCATGTTGCTTCAAAAGCAAGAAGAAAGAAAATTTTGAAATTAACCAGAGGTTACTTTGGTGCAAGAAAAAATGTATGGACCGTAGCTAAAAACACTTGGGAAAAGGGTTTGACTTATGCGTTCCGTGACCGTAGAAACAAGAAGAGAAACTTCCGTGCTCTTTGGATACAGCGTATCAACGCTGCTGCACGTCTGGAAGGAATGTCATATTCTAAACTGATGGGTGGTCTGCACAAAGCCGGTATTGAAATTAACCGTAAGGTTTTGGCTGACTTAGCTGTTAACCATCCGGAGGCTTTCAAGGCTGTGGTTGCTAAGGCTAAAGTTGCTTAAGTTTCAACAGTTTTAAGATTTAGAAAATGCCGGGTACAATAATGTATCCGGCATTTTTCGTCTTAAAGACTAAGTTTACATTTCAAAAAATAGTCTAAGAAAGAAACAAAATTTCGCTTTTCCTTGTTTATCTCACAAAAACTATCTATATTTGTTGTAGTAAAATATTAGCCGCATTGATTGGATCGGGAAACTCATCAATTAAACTGAAAACCGAGACAAGCTTCGCTTCTCAATGGCGGGCCACATCCTTCGGGATAACTTTATAGTCGGTGGATTACAAAGAGGACGGGCACTCAAATCATGTCATTCGGAGTTTCATCACATCATCGGTGCGGCTTTTTAAATAAAAAGAAGAGGGCGGTAATCATCTAAAGACTACCGTCCTTTTTTTATGCTGTTTTCTTTAATACATATACATTATAGTTATGATATTCTATTTTTCAGGAACTGGAAATTCTAAATGGATTGCGGAGCAGATCGCTAAGGCACAAAACGAAGTGCTTGTTTTTATGCCGAATGCCATCAGAGACGGAATAGAAGAGTTTGTGTTGGCGGATGATGAAAAAGTAGGTTTTGTTTTCCCTGTTTATTCATGGGGACCTCCGTTGAGCGTATTGCGGTTCTTGGATTGGATTACTTTATCTAATTATCATTCTCAATACGTCTTTTTTGTCTGTTCCTGCGGAGATGATACAGGGCTGACGGAAGAACTCTTTCGCCGGGCATTGTCTCGTAAAGGAATGGAGTGTAATGCCGGTTTTTCAGTGGCTATGCCTAATAATTATGTTTTGCTTCCCGGATTTGATGTGGATAAGAAGGAACTGGAGAAAAAGAAGTTGGATGAAGCAGTTGGCAGGGTAGAAGAGATTAATGATTCGATAACCGGAAAGAAAATAGGTTTTCATTGTAATGAGGGAAGTTTTCCATGGTTTAAAACCAAAGTACTCAATCCGCTCTTTAATCGTTTTATGACCTCGGCAAAACCATTTTACGCCACTGATGATTGTATCGGGTGTAAACGTTGTGAAAGGATATGTCCGGTTGGGAACGTGGTGATGATAGGGTGGAGGCCTGTGTGGGGAATGGATTGTACATCCTGCCTGGCTTGCTATCATGTTTGTCCGAAGCATGCTGTGCAGTACGGAAGGAGGACTAAACGTAAAGGACAGTATTTAAATCCCAATGTGAGTATTTCACATGAGGCGGCCGCCCAATAGTAATAAGCGTATTGATAAGTGAAAAAACCTTTGTATGATCTGTTTAGAGAAAATACAAAGGTTTCTTTGGATAGTTAATCTTTTATTGTAATCCGGCAATTGGATAAATCTTCGATGATAGCAAGAGACTCTACTCTTACTCCTCTTTCTTCAAGTGTTTTACGCCCATTTTGAAATGCTTTTTCAATGATGAATCCCATTCCAACCAGATTTGCACCGGACTGTTTGATCAAATCAATGACACCTAAAGCGGCGTTTCCATAAGCTAAAAAATCATCGACGAATAATACGTTATCTTTCGGAGTGAGGAAGTCGGAACTGATGACTACTTCATAATCACGGTCTTTGGTGAAAGAGTGTACTGTGGTACTTAGCGCATTCTGAATTGTTCTGGGCGATTTTTTTTTGGCAAAAACGACCGGCAAGTCCATTAAATATCCCGTCATTATGGCCGGAGCTATTCCGCTGGCTTCAATGGTCATGATCTTATTGACGTTTGTCCCTGCAAAGAGACGTACGAATTCTACGCCAATTGACTTCATTAGCACTGGGTCCATCTGGTGGTTGATGAAACTGTCTACTTTGAGAATTCCCCCCTCATAACATTTTCCGTCCTGTAGGATTCTTTTTTTTAATAATTGCATGATTTATAATGATAAATTTAATGTGCCCAATATACCAATGTATTTATGAATGGTGTACATTGGTATATTTAGGTTCATTGAATGATTATTTATTGTTTCTCAGATCTTTTACTCTGACAGCTTTGCCTTCGCTCTGAGGTAAAGAGCCTTTTTTTACCAACTTGAGTTTAGGCGTAACAAGTATCTCGTCTTTTAGCTGGCGGGTAATGTCTTTGCGTATCTTTTCCAGTTCGATATAATTGTCGGTAGAAAGATCACTCAGTTCTACTTCTACAATCATCTCGTCTTGATTGTTCACAGTTTCGAGCGTAATGAGATAATTGCTTCCTAGTTCGGGGAATTGTACCAATATCTTTTCTACTTGCATGGGGAATATATTTACTCCCTTGATAATGAACATATCATCGCTACGGCCTTTAATACGGTCTATCCGGATATGGGTACGGCCACAAGGACAGTTTCCCGGTAAAATGCGGGTAAGGTCACGTGTGCGATAGCGTATCAATGGCATCATTTCACGATCAAGAGTAGTGAGTACAAGTTCACCGATTTCTCCTTCGGGTACAGGTTCACCTGTCTCGGGATTAATGATTTCCACATAATAGCAATCTTCCCAAAAATGCATGCCATTCTGCTCGGTACATTCAAATGCAACACCCGGACCATTCATCTCAGTCATGCCAAAGCTATTGTATGCTTTCACGCCAAGCATACGTTCGATCTTTTTCCGCTGTTCGTCTGTATGCGGTTCAGCACCGATTACGAGCGTTTTAAGGGTGGTACTGCGCGGATCGATACCTTCCTCCTGAAAAACTTCGGCCAGGCGAATGGCGTAGCTGGGGATCGCATGCAGAGCTGTTGTCTTAAAGTCGGTGATAAACTTGATCTGACGCTTACTGTTGCCGGCAGCAGCGGGTACGGTCAATGCTCCCAGTCGTTCGGCTCCGTATTGGAATCCCAGTCCGCCGGTAAACATACCATAACCTGAACTGTTTTGAAAAACATCCGTATTACGTATACCTACACAATATAAGCATCGCGCAACCAGATTGGCCCATGAATCTAAGTCATGCTGTGAATGGACAATGACTGTCGGTGTTCCCGTTGTGCCGCTTGAAGAGTGGATGCGTACTCCGTCTTCTTTCATATTTCCTGCAACAAGTCCGAAAGGATAATTTGCCCGCATATCCGCCTTTGTGGTAAAAGGCAATTTACGGATGTCGTCTAGAGACTGGATGCTCTCCGGAGTAATGCCATGCTCTTGAAATACTTTCTTATAATAAGGGGCATTGGCTGCTATATTTATTGTTTTTTTGAGCCGTTGGAGTTGTAATTCCTGTAGCTTCTTGCGACTCATGGTCTCTATCTCTTCTTCCCAATATTTTGTATTCATGGCTTCTGATATTTATTTAGATAGGGGGGATAATATATCAAGGTGATAATGCGACGATTGTTTCAATCACATTATCACCTTTTCCCATATTCAATTATCTCTGGTTATTTCATCGTTTTTTCTGCGATCTCTTTTCCGGCAGCCAAAGCTTTTAAATTCAATTCGACTATTGCATCGCCTTTCCGCTGGAATATTTCACGGATACTATCTTGTATCTTTTCATAATCAATGCCTAAAAACGGGATAGTGGCACCTAATAGAACGATGTTGGCAACTCGTGTAGACCCTAATTCTTTAGCTACTTTATCTACGTTCAATACGACTTTGTGTGGCAGTTTATTAATTTCTGCCATAACATCTGATTCAGCCGGATAATTGGGGATATTAACGAACGGAGTTTCATTCGTGACCAACCAACCCTCATGACCGAGGTAGGGCAGATATCTGAGTCCTTCCATGGGTTCGAGTGAAATGATTAAATCGCATTTACCCGAAGGAATCAAGTCGGAAGCAATGGGCTGATCGCTTATTCGGAGATTTGACTGTACATCCCCACCTCTCTGGCTCATGCCGTGTACTTCTGCCTGTTTCATATACAGACCATCTTTAAGAGCGGCCTTTCCGATTACTGTGGCGATAGACAGGATGCCTTGTCCGCCTACACCTGATAATATGATATCTTTTTTCATGGCTTACTTACTTCTTTTTTTACGTGCTAATGTTTGTATACACTCTCTGCGCGGGATGATAACGGATACTCCCTTATAATTAATTTCTTCGCGTATGATTTGCTTCATTTCTTCATAGTTCTTTTTCAATGGAACTACTACGCGAATGTGAGCCGGATCTACACCTAATCCGGCGCAAATGGCTTCAAGGCGACCTGTGCCGGCAGAATCTTGTCCACCGGTCATTGCTGTTGTTTCGTTGTCCGAAATGACGATGGTAACATTGGCATTTTCGTTGACACAGTCCAATAGTCCGGTCATGCCCGAATGAGTAAAAGTTGAGTCTCCGATTACAGCAACAGCAGGATGGAGTCCTCCATCGGAGGCACCCTTGGCCATGGTAATAGAGGCTCCCATGTCCACACATGAATTGATTGCGTTGAATGGGGCGTTTGCTCCTAAAGTATAGCAACCGATATCGCTGAAAACTTTGTGAGTGGGGTATTCTTCTTTTAGCACTTGAGTCAGTGTAATATACATGTCTCTGTGGCCACACCCTTCACACAATGCCGGCGGACGCATTTCTACAATATTCGGAACATTGAATTCCGAGCTGTTCTCTTTGCCGAGCGCACGTGCAACCGTGTCCGGATTCAATTCACCGTCTTGTGATAATGTACCGTCAAGACGGCCTTTTACTTTTAATCCGATACCCAGATATCCTTTCAATTGTTTTTCAACAAATGGTTGTCCGTCTTCTAAAACAAGGATTTCGTCGCAAGCGTCGATTAATTGCATCAATTGTTTCTTGGGAAGCGGATATTGTCCAACTTTTAATACCGGATATTCGCAACCTTCCGGATAATTCTCCATTAGATAATTGTAACCGATTCCACAAGCTACAATACCAGTTTTCTTGTTGGGGCCATCGATGTACCTGTTATATGGTGACTCTTCTGATGCTTTGATGAATTCTTCCTGGCGTGTGAGTAGTACTTTATAACGTTTGCGTGCGTTGCCCGGGAGCAGGATAAATTGGCGCGGGTCTTCGCTGAACGAAATTTCGTTTTGTGGCTTTTGTGCTTTGTTCTCTACACCTGAACGAGAGTGAGCCAGACGTGTCACCATACGCATTAGTATCGGTTCACCTATCTTTTCAGAAAACTCAAAACCGTTGTACACCATGTCATAAGCTTCCTGCTGGTTGCTCGGTTCGTACATTGGGATCAAAGAGAAATCGCCATAAAAACGGCTATCCTGTTCGTTTTGCGATGAATGCATGCTGGGGTCATCTGCTGCTACTACAATTAGTCCGCCTTTTACACCTGTGATGGCCGAATTGATAAAACAGTCGGCGGCTACGTTCATTCCTACATGTTTCATGCAGACTAATGCACGTTTGCCAACAAAAGACATACCTAAGGCAGCTTCCATTGCCGTCTTTTCGTTGGCACACCAACGGTTGTGTATGTTACGCTCGCTCGTAATAGGAGCCATTTGAATATATTCGGTAATTTCTGTAGATGGAGTGCCGGGATAAGCGTAAACGCCTGAAAGTCCGGCATCCAATGCTGCTTGCGCAATGGCTTCGTCGCCAAGTAAGAGTTGTTTGCTCATATCTTATTTTCTTTTGGTGTTAATCACGTATTTTGTTATAATATCGGGCAAAGATACATTTTTAAGATCATTTTATCACGGGATTACTTAAAAATCTTTCTTTCATTCAGCGCTTTCCAGTATTTTCTTGCATTAACCATATGATCTGCATAGTTGGAGGCAAAATTATGCGTACCGGAGAAATCTTCTTTTGCGCACATATAGATATAGTTATGCTTTACATAATTCAAGACACTGTCCAGCCCTTTGGGTGATGGTATCCGGATAGGGCCCGGAGGCAGTCCCGCATTCAGGTAAGTGTTATAGGGAGACTGTACGTTTAAGTGTTGATTGGTGATTCTGCGTAACCCGAAATCTTGTAGTGCGAATTTGATAGTCGGGTCGGCTTGCAGGGGCATGCCGGCATGTAATCGGTTGATGTACAATCCTGCAACCATAGGCTTTTCTGCATTGTTGTTGGTTTCTTCTTCTACGATGGAGGCCAGCGTGCAAACTTCTTCAGGAGTCATCCCCATTGCTTGGGCCTTTGAGAGTCGGTCTTTGTTCCAAAATTTATCATGCTCTTTCTTCATTCGGGCTAAAAAGTCTGCTGCACTGACATCCCAATATACCTGATATGTTTCGGGAATAAATAAGCAGGGGATGGTGGCTTCTGTGTATCCCATTTTTTCCAGAAAAATAGAGTCGTATAGTGCCATGGCAATTTCAGCGGAATCTATCATTAACTGTTTCCCTACGCTGCGGACTAATCTGTCAAGTGTTCGGACACTTCCAATTGTCAGGTTGACAGGAGTTTGATAGCCTCTTGATAATCTACTGTATAATTGATAAGTGTTATCTCCGGGTTTGATGGCGTAACGTCCGGTATGGATATTTTTACTATATTCACGGAAATGGGACATCCATTTGAAGCCATTAAAGCTATGAGGGTTTCCTTGCTTTTTTATTTTATTGAAGATGGAGTCTGTAGTATCATCGCGGTCTATATAGATATAAGTTGTCTTACTTGGATGAAACTGGGGGTAAAATAGGTAGTAATAGACTGTTCCTGCACCGGCGATACAAATGAAGAAAAAAGTAGCCAGTATGCTGAGAAATATTTTCTTTCTTTTCTTATTCATATAGAATATCTAATGGTTATAAAATCGTGCCAAAGTTAAGAAGATTTCAATGATGATTGCTCTTGGATAATAAATGTTTTCTATCTGTTTAGTTATTATTTGCTTTTGGGGACTGTTGGTTTTTTCAATTCTTATCTTTCAATTGATGTGTTTGGGTTTAGATGCTCCATAAGGTGGTATCTATCCGACTTTCTATTTCATTTTCTAAAGAATCGGGGAGTGAAGAAAAGAAATCCAGTCCGGTGAGTTGTTCAATGCTGTCAATAGAGACGGCATAATTTCGTAAAGGTGCTATTGCGCGTTCATTCTTAAAAATAAATCCGATAGCTTTGGGAGTGGAGCCGTGAAGAGAGAGAATGACCTTAAAGAACTTTGATGGAACAGTCACCCGGCTTTTGCCGATTACCGGAGATTTTTTATTCGTGACCGGGCCGCAAATAATAAGGATTGCGCTATCGGCTACAGCCCATTCGCGGACCTTGTCCTCCAGTGTTTTCCATTTCCGACGGTTAAGTTCGGGATGTTGCGGACATACATTGCTGAAATAAAAGGATTCTTTCATGGCTTCATTACTCCATTTCATGTCGGCAGCAGGTGCCATATGACCTTTGTCAAATCCGGAACGGGAATAATCAGAATTGTTTGCCATACCTCCTTTCACGACAGGATCGGCGATGAATCGTTCGTTTCTTTTTATATTCCCTTGTGTCTTTTGCTTGGTGAGTTCGTAAGCTACCCAATTGGGGATCTTTTTATCCTTATTATAAGACACAGTATAACCTTTGTGATGAATTATCTGCTCTGTTAATGGGAATTGGGAAACCGGAACCTTCAGATTTTCATCGTGAGAATAATTGGGACGTGCAACATTCGGTCTTGATACTTTGGTTGCCTGAAAGAATACAGCTTGAATTTCCGGTGTGCAGAGATAGACTCCGTAGATTAATGGTAAAATCGCAAATAGAGCTATTATCCAAAAGCTCTTAAACGAATTGTGGTGTTGTTTTTTAGATGGTCTTTTTCGCTTATTTTTCATGATATTGAAAATTTAAAGCCGGGCGTTTCGAATAATATATTGAGCGAGTCATTGTTGACACTCTCAGAATAACTATTGGGGATGATTTTTGTCGCATCAAAATTAATCAATCGATCAAGAAGTAACAAATTAAACAGGTAGAATTATGAAAGCGGCCATTGATTACAAAAAAGCAAATAATGAACTAACCGGGGTTGACACATTCGAGGGTATATTGGGCTATATTGTAGCGACAGTTATTTCAAATAAGAATATTCAAGCTCATGAAAGGAGCGGGAAGATATATGAATGAATTTGATTATATGGAAGTATAGCATAAAACGAGGAACTAATAGAATATAGTTATCTGCCTGCAAATGATACCGCCTTTGTAAAACTTTTACGCAGACGGTTTATGCATTAGCGGATATTATGACTCTGTTTGAACTTTTTTTGAATAAACTTTTATATAGATTTTATCGATCTGTTTTGAGTTCCTTTTCGATTTATTCCCTCGTTTTTATTCGTCACATAACCCGCTATGCAGCTCACAAAACGGGAAAATATCTTCGAAAACAAATCTCAAAACAGCTTCGAGCGAAATTTAAACAGACCTCAAAGGGCAACGATTTTTTCAGCGAATGGCTTCCAGGCTTTGTTCTGCTTGTATGTTTCGACAAGGTTTTGGGGAACTCTTATCTTTTGAATTCCTGGCGGTACGGGGTAATAGTCGGCAGTAACCATCGTAGGCGACATTAATGAAATTTCGTCCAGCGAAACAGCATTTCCGAAAGCATTGAAGTCTAATGCCTTCACACTTACGGGCAAAATAAGAGTTTTTACTTGACACTTGTTCAGAGCACTTATTCCTATTTTAACTATGCTTGCGGGAATTTTAAGAACAGTGAGTTTAGGAGAATGGTTAAAACATTCGCTCACTATTGCTGCCGTCCTGTCAACAGGCGAAGGTGTTGTCCGGGTTCCGTAAGTTTCGATGGTAGTAAGTTCGGGACAGCTGTAGAAAGAGCGGTCAATGTGGTAAATAGTATTCGGAAGGGTTACTTTCTGAATGGAACTGCCGGAAAAAGCCTCCAGGTCAATCACTTCACTTCCTTCGGGCAGAGTCAATTCTTTCAAGTTCTTTGTCTCTATGAAAGCCGATGCACCTACAATCTTAAAAGTGGAAGGCAAAGATATAGAAGATATACCGGATTTCCCGAAAGCTCCGTTCTGTAGTTTTTTGACGGAAGTATGGCTTATGTCGATAACATTCAGATCAGTACACCCGTAAAATGCCTCCTTTCCAACAATTTCCAAAGAAGCAGGCAGTGCTATTTTTTTTATTCCGGAAAATAAAAAGGCCTCTTCCGGCAATTCCTTAATCGATGTGTGGCTTAAATCGAAGATTTTCAGATTTCTGCAATAAGCAAATGCTGCCTGCTCAATCGTACTCAAAGAGGCAGGGAACAGAAGTTCACTCGCTTTGATATTCTTATTTTCAAAGGCCTTTGATCCTATTGTGCGAATACCATCCGGGAAGGTTATTGATGTAAAGTCGGAATCAATGACACTTACAACTTTATCTCCGTCTACTTTTACAGGTAATATTTGCACATCAAAAGATACTTGTTTACCATCCAATTCAAGTGTCACTATTTGAAGTTGTGCCGGTACGGAAGAATTGAAACCTTGTACCCAATCAGCAGATGGAGCTGAATTTTCTTTTATCGTACCATCGGCATAGTTTATTTCAAGTACCATATTACTGAGGGAGAGAGGCTCTCCCAATGTATATACGGTTTTTGAAGGTAAAGTCTTAATTGAAATCGCTTGAATATCATTAATCAGCACTTGTATTTTAAAAGTAACGGTAAAACTGCCTTTGTGTACCTCTAAAATCTGATCGTTTTCGGGTACCGTACTGTTGAATCCAGTGACTTCGTCTTTTTTTACAGGAACTATTTCAGACGTTTCGTTTGAATAAAATACTTTCAATGTCATATCGGATACATCCAATTCTTCTCCTATGAAATATATTCTTTTTCCAGGTAGTTCATCAATCTCGATTTTTACTATTGTATTAGGAATTAATTCGTTTGGAGAGTCTTTGGAACATGCACCCAAGAAACTCATTGACAGAAGGAAAACATAAATAAAGTAAAACTGCTTTTGCTTCATCTTTTTCTATTTTTTTTAATGCGGACATAATTATCCTTAAACTAAAGAACAAGAACAAGGGAGGAAATGTTCTTGATGCCATTGAGCACAAAATGTTTTTATGTAATAGTAATATTGGTAATGTTTTGGTTACCAGTGAGTTTTTCTTCTACTGGAAGTTACTCTATACGATTGCATATAAAGTTATTAAAAATGAATACATAAGATGGATGTTTTTTTGTTGAGATACACAACAAGATAGGAAAATATTTCCTGCTGTTGGTTTTGCCTTTAGAATAGTAAAGGATAATATTGCCATAAGCTATATTTTTGTGACACTCCATCGGACACTTCCAATGATTTAGATGTAGTTCGGTTTCACTTTTTTATAGCTTTGTAAACTGCCCTATATATGATGACCCTTTTATATCTCTTATAAAAGAGCCGCTAGCCAGACTTGAACTGGCGACCTACGCGTTACGAATGCGTTGCTCTACCGACTGAGCTATAGCGGCGTGACACTTTACCGTTTACGGCGTGCAAAATTACAGCTTTATTTTTAAAAACAAAATGAATCTATACTTTTTTCGTGATAATTTCTCTGAAATGTTTATAAAATAAAAAGGTTAGGGATTAAATTAGAAAATAGTTGTAGATTCAAATATTTAAACTCATATTTGCATATTTACTGATAAATCTACTTTTATATTACTATGAATATACGATTTTATTATAAGTATCTTTCATCGCGAGTTGCTTCAAAATGGCTGATACTTGCTGTCGATGTTCTTTTAGTGATCTTTTCAATGTTTCTGGCAAGCCTTTTGCAAATAGGTCTGTCGGCATTAGTCTTTGAGTTTTCGTTGTGGGTGTGGACAACACTGTTTTGTGTAATATTCAATGTGTGCTTCTTTCATCTGAATCGTACTTATGTAGGGGTCATTCGATATTCTTCCTTTATTGATATTTCTCGTATTTTCATTTCCTTAACTTTGGGATATTTGGTTACCTGTGTAGGCAATTTGCTTTGGATGGGGTGGAGTGGACGAGAAGTATTGCCGATTAGTGTTATTCTTACAGCTTATATCGTCAATTTCTCCTTGATGGTCTGTTTGCGTATTTTGGTGAAAATGATCCATGAGTTGATGACTTTCGATCGTAGACATAGTATTCGGGTGTTTGTTTATGGTTCGAAGGGAGCTGGTATTAATATTGCTAAATCATTACGAGTTAGTAGAAGTAATCATTTTAGATTAAAAGGATTTATTTCAGACGATACAGGCTTTATAGGGAAGCAGACGATGGGGTGTAGAGTATATGCGAATAATGAATCTCTGTTTGATATTTTAGAAGAAGAGAGAATTGAAGCTATTATTGTTTCTTCTGAGAAAGTGCACCGACTTGAAACCTCCGGTATGATTGACCGGTTGATAGCCGAGGATATTCGTATTCTTACAGTTCCTCCATTCAATGATCTGGGAAAGGAAGGTATGCAAATAAAGGATATTCAGATAGAAGATTTGTTACAGAGAGACCCTATTCATGTAGATATTCGAAAAATATCTTCCCATATAGAAGGAAAGAGAATAATGATTACGGGAGCTGCCGGTTCAATTGGGCGTGAAATGGTGAGGCAGATAGCCGGATTGAATCCATATAAATTAATTTTGGTTGATCAGGCAGAATCACCTTTGCATAATGTACAATTGGAACTGTTGGATAATTGGCGGGATATTGATGCTAAAATGCTGGTTGCCGATGTGACTAACCAAACGCGAATGGAATCAATCTTTAAAGACTATCGTCCGCAGTATGTTTTCCATGCTGCTGCCTATAAACATGTGCCCATGATGGAAGATAATGTATCTGAAGCCATACAGGTGAATGTGTTGGGTACTCGTATTATGGCTGACTTAGCTGTAAAATATGGTGTGGAAAAGTTTGTGATGGTCTCTACGGATAAGGCTGTCAATCCGACTAACGTAATGGGATGTAGTAAAAGACTTGCTGAGATTTATGTTCAGTCTCTCGCACATCAATTATCTAAATATGCCAATGATGGGGCATTAGTGAAATTTATCACAACTCGTTTTGGGAATGTGCTTGGCTCGAACGGATCTGTGATACCTAGATTTAAACAACAGATAGAGAAAGGAGGGCCGGTTACTGTAACGCATCCTCAAGTTATACGTTATTTTATGACTATTCCGGAAGCGTGCCAATTGGTATTGGAAGCGGGAAGTATGGGTAATGGGGGTGAAATCTATATTTTTGATATGGGCAATCCTGTGAAGATTGTTGATCTAGCCAGAAGAATGATCTATTTGAGTGGGCAGAAAAATATAAAAATAGAGTTTACCGGCTTGCGGCATGGTGAGAAGCTATACGAAGAGTTATTGAATGTGAAAGAGTTCACTTGTCCTACCTACCATGAAAAAATAATGATAGCCAAAGTTCGTGAATATGATTATGAAGAGGTTAAGCAAGAAATTCAAAAGTTAATAGATTTGAGCTATACTTCTGACACCATGGGAATTGTCGCTTCTATGAAAAAGATAGTTCCTGAATTTGTAAGCAAGAATTCGGAGTTTGAGATATTAGATAAAGCCTCTTTTTAATCTATTTTCGAAAACTTAGGAATGAAATAAATGTATATTATGAAAATAATATATTACCTTTGTGGCCGATTTATAATTTATTAGAGGAACACTAAAGATTAATCAGAATATCTTATGCGTAGATTTATTACACTATTCTTCTTGATTTTTACCTTGTCCGGAGTGGCTGTAGCTCAGCAAATGTCCGATGATCAGGTCGTGCAGTATGTAAAAGATGCTCAAAAGATGGGTAAAACTCAGAAGCAGATTACAACAGAGTTGATGAGAAGGGGCGTTACGAAAGAACAAGTCGAACGCATTCAGGAAAAATATGAAAATGGAAGTGGCAGTACCGGTACACAGAGCAACCAGAACTCAACAAAGTCGCGTACGCGTACTCAGCAAAATGATGAAAGTGGTTACTCAAATCGCTCTCAAAAAAATCTGAAAGATCAGAAAAATCAAAAGAACCAGAAGAATATAAAAGGGCTTCGTCAGTCGAACAACCAGAAAAACAAGCGTGGAATGGGAGATGAGAACCAGGAAATGACAGATGAAGACATGATGAATGAGGAAGACTGGTCTGACGAGTACGCCGTGAAGCCGGAAGAGGATCCGACTCAACAAATTTTCGGACATAATATTTTTACGAACGAGAACCTTACATTTGAACCCAATCTAAATATAGCAACTCCTGTAAGCTATCGTTTGGGACCTGGAGACGAGGTGATTATAGATGTGTGGGGAGCTTCTCAGACTACAATCAGACAAACCATTTCTCCGGAGGGTAGTATTTTAGTCGATAATCTTGGTCCTATTTACCTAAGTGGAATGACTGTTCGTGAGGCTAATAATGCGGTACGTCGTGAATTTGCGAAAATCTACGCAGGTATATCCGGCCCGAATCCTAATACTTCAGTTGATCTGACGTTAGGCAATATCCGTACTATTCAAATTAGTATTATGGGAGAAGTTGCTGTTCCGGGTACTTATGCGCTCTCGGCATTCTCTTCTGTATTCCATGCTCTCTATCGTGCCGGTGGTGTTAATAAGATCGGTAGTTTGCGTAGTATTAAAGTTGTGCGTAACGGCAAAAAAATAGCAGATCTGGATGTTTACGATTTCATAATGAAGGGGAAACTGAATGACGATGTTCGTTTGCAAGACGGTGATGTGGTCATTGTTGATCCATATGAATCTTTAGTGCAGATTACCGGTAAGGTAAAACGTCCGATGTTTTATGAGATGAAGCCTTCTGAGACAATGGCTACTATTTTAAAATATTCAGGTGGTTTCACCGGGGATGCTTATAAAAAAGCTATACGCTTAATTCGTAAAACAGGCCGTGAGCATCAGGTTTATAATGTAGATGAAATGGATTATTCGGTATTTAAACTGGATGATGGAGATGTGCTGGCTGTGGATTCGGTATTGGAGCGTTTTGAAAACCGTGTTGAAGTCCGTGGTGCTGTTTATCGTGCCGGTATGTACCAAATCGATGGAACTGTAAACACAGTAAAACAATTAATAAAGAAAGCTGAAGGAGTGAGAGGGGATGCTTTCTTAAACCGTGCTATTATCGATCGTGAGAATGATGATCTTACTCATGAGATGATTCAAATTGATTTAAAGGGATTGTTGAATGGTACTGTAGCTGATATTCCTCTTCAGAAAAATGATATCCTTTATATTCCGAGTATTGAAGATTTGAAGGAGGAAGCAACCCTTACGATTCATGGTGAAGTAGCCAATCCGGGTACTTATTTGTATTCATCCAATATGTCGGTTGAAGACCTTGTTCTACAAGCCGGAGGATTATTGGAGGCAGCTTCGACAGCCCGTGTGGATGTGTCCCGACGAATAAAAAATTCAAAAAGTACTGAATTGAGTAATGTCGTTGGTAAGACTTTCTCTTTTGAATTGAAAGATGGTTTTCTTGTAGGAGGTGATCAGGATTTCCATTTGGAACCTTTTGACGAAGTATATATTCGTCGTAGCCCTGCTTATCATCAACAACAAAATGTTACAGTTGGAGGCGAGGTTTTATTTGGTGGACGTTATGCGCTATCAAAGAAGAACGAACGTCTTAGTGATTTGATTTCTAAAGCGGGCGGTATTACTCAAGATGCTTATGTGAAAGGTGCTCGTTTGATTCGTAAAATGACAGAAGAAGAGTTGCGCCGCAAGGAGGATGCACTTCGTATGGCTAATAAGGGTGGAGCTGATTCCATTTCTGTTAAGACCCTTGATGTCTCTGATACTTATTCTGTCGGTATTGAGTTGGAAAAGGCTTTGGCTAATCCGGGGTCAGACTTTGATATGGTATTACGTGAAGGCGATATTTTGTTTGTGCCGGAGTATGTAAGTACCGTCAAAATCAATGGTGCTGTGATGTATCCCAATACAGTATTATATAAGAAAGGCGAAAGTTTGAAATACTATATTAATCAGGCCGGTGGTTTTGCAAGTCTTGCAAAGAAAAAAAGAGCTTTTGTGGTTTATATGAATGGAACAGTGTCTCGTTTACGTACGGGAAATTCCAAAGCGATAGAACCGGGCTGTGAGATTATCGTGCCAAGTAAAGATCCGAAGAAGAGAATGTCGGCAGCCGAAATTATAGGAATGGGTACTTCTGCTGCTTCATTAGCAACTATGATTGCAACGATGGTTAACCTCTTTAAGTAATAACTATGACTGAAGATAAGAATATAAATAAAACGACTCCGCAATCTGAGGAACAAGAAATTGATCTGATAGAGTTGGCTCAGAAAGTTTGGGCCGGTCGTAAATTAGTATTAAAGGTTTGTGGTGTTGCCGTGTTAGTAGGACTTGTAGTGGCTTTTAGTATTCCTAAAGAGTATTCTACAAGTGTAACACTGGCACCGGAAACAGGTAGCAAGTCTTCTACTGGAGGCATGGGGGCATTAGCCGCTATGGCCGGTATTAATCTTGGCAGTTCAACCGGAGAAGATGCACTTTCTCCCGAATTGTATCCTGATATTGTTAGTTCCACACCTTTTCTATTGGAAATGTTCGATGTGAAGGTTGCTGATCAGAAAGGCAAGATTAATACAACTCTGTATGAGTACTTGGATAAATATCAACGGGCTCCTTGGTGGGGAGCGGTTGCATCAGCTCCTTTCAAAGCATTAGGTTGGGTTGTATCTTTGTTTAAAGATGCACCGGAGGAACAGGGAGATGCAAAGATAGATCCTTTCTATTTGACTGCAGATCAAGCTGGAATAGCGGATGCTTTGAGTCATCGTATATCTGTTTCGGTAGATAAGAAAACAGGAGTGACTACACTTACTGTGACAATGCAGGATCCATTAATTTCTGCAGCATTAACAGATACAGTAATGCATTGTTTGCAAAATTATATCACAGATTATCGTACCAATAAAGCGCGTCATGATTTGGCTTTTACTGAGAAACTATTTAATGAAGCTCAGGAGAACTACTATGAAGCGCAGCAGAAATATGCTCGTTTTATGGATGGTAATCAAAATATCATTATGCAAAGTTTTCGTACAGAGCAAGAGCGTTTGCAGAATGAGATGAATTTAGCTTATGGAGTATTCACTCAAGTGTCGCAACAATTGCAATTGGCGAAAGCTAAAGTACAGGAAATAACTCCTGTTTATACTGTAGTACAACCTGCTACAGTCCCTTTGAGACCGGCTAAACCTAATAAAATCATGATTTTAATTGGTTTTGTATTCTTAGCGGGTGTAGGTAGTATAGGATGGATTCTCTTTGTTAAAGATTTATTGAACGGATGGAAGAAACAGCCAGAAAAATAAAAGAAAATGCTTCTTGCTGGTATGCTGTATATACAGCACCGAGAGCAGAGAAGAAAGTGAAGGAACAACTGGATAAGATAGGCGTTGAAAACTATTTGCCTCTTCAACCGGTAGTTCGTTTGTGGAACAATCGCAAGAAAAAGATTTTCATTCCTGTTGTTCCGGGATGTCTATTTGTGCACATCTCCTCTGAGGAGATTGCTCATGTAGCCGGTATTCATGGAGTAGCTTTTTTACTGAAGGAAAAGGGACAATATGTTTCTATACCGGAAGTTCAAATGGAGACTTTCAAGACTATGATAGAGCACTCTTGCGAACTGGTCGAGTTTGCGCCAAATGAGTTTGTTCCTGGAACCGTAGTGCGAGTAATAAGTGGACAATTACAAGGATTGGAAGCTGAGCTAGTTGAGTGCCAAGGAAATAATAAGTTGTTACTGCGAGTTGAAGGGTTGGGATGCGCTTTGGTTACAGTCTCAACGGATTGTGTAGCTTCAAAAGAGGAATAATGAAACTGATTACCGAAGGGCTTCTTGATAAAGTGACTGATCAGGCAAAAGAGAATTCACGCCTGCGGATGAATTACAATTTCCATGACTCCATGGATGCTCCTATTCACAGGATGTTGAATGCTTTGGAGCCGGGAACTTACTTGCCGCCACATCGTCATAAGAATCCGGATAAGGAAGAAGTTTATCTTGTATTGAGAGGTAGCTTGTTGGCTATCCTATTTGATGATGAGGGTAATGTAACGGAAAAGGTTCATTTGAATCCAGCTGAGGGACATTATGGAATTGAGATTCCTCCCTGTGTATGGCATACTATCGTTGTCTTAGAATCTGGAACCGTTATTTATGAAATAAAGCAAGGGCCTTTTGCTCCTCTTATTCCTGAAAATTTAGCATCTTGGGCACCTCCTGCAACTGATGAGGAGGCGGCCCGAGTATTTATACAGCGAATGCTTGAGCTTTAACACTCAAACATTCTGCTCCTTGCAAGCATGCAAGCTCCGACAATACCGGCTCTGTCTTTTAGTTTTGAAGTGACGATTGCCGAGTCTTTATTGACCAGATTAAGTGAGTACTTGCGGACAGCTGTTTTTATTGGTTGAGTAATGTAGTCTCCTGTCAGCGAAATTGTTCCTCCGATAATGACAAGTTCCGGATTAAAAAGATTGATAAGTCCGGCAATTTGTTTGCCTAATTTCTGCCCGATTTCTTCCACTATTTCAATACATAAAAGATCTTCCTTGTTTACAGAAGCAATGATTTCATCCAAGGTTATAGGATTGTTAATGTCTCCTATACGATTGGATAAGATTGAGTTTTCACCATTTTGTATACGTTCCAGCAAGATGCGGTGTAGCGCAGATCCGGAAGCTTCTGTTTCGAGACAGCCTTTTTTGCCGCAGTGGCAGATAATTTCATTGTCAAAGGTACTGGTATGGCCGAATTCTCCGGAAAATCCGGATTTTCCTGTATAAATTTTGCCATCGATGATGATTCCAACACCTAGCCCCCAACTGATATTTACGAAGATAATATCTTTTTCGCCATTTACACACCCCTTTAGGTATTCTCCATAGGTCATGGCGCGCGTATCATTATCTATTGTTACCTTATATCCTAATTTTTCAGCTAAAACTTCAGATAATGGGCGTTCTTCAAAATTGAATTGACTAAAACTATATCCGGATTCCGGATTAACGCGTCCGGAAACATTTACATTGATATTTAATATTTTGTCTTTAGCTATTGTCAACTTCTTGATAAAATTTGAAATGAGTTTGCATAACTCATTCAATCCTTCTATTGAATTTTCAAATTTATAAGGAATATTCATTTTAAGTTCCATCATGTCACCTTTGAAGTTGATCAAGCCGATATTAATGGCAAATCTTTTGATATCGACCCCTATAAAGTAGCCGGATTCAGGATTTAAGCCATATAGGTTAGGGTGCCGTCCTCCACTTGTTTCCAATTTACCATAGTCGTTGATATAACCTTCTTCGCACATTTCACTGATAAACTTAGTGACTGTAGGGACACTAAGATCCAATTCTTTAGACAGGTCGGTAATTGTTGAACTGCCATTATATATATAATGTGTAATAATTTTCTTTTTGAGAAGAGCGCTTTTGGTACCTAGTTCTATTTCTTTTAAAAGATGTTGTTTCATATAGATTAATAATTTTGGTAATATCTACAAAGATAGTTAATTTGTTTATTAATTTAGGGTTTATAAGGTGAAAAGATGTTTCTCTATTGTTTTTAATTAATAATAATAGTGAATGAATTTTATTAAGTAGATCTTTGGAATCTCTTTTTATTAATAAAATATTTTATTATATGATGATTGTTTAATAAATATGCGTATATTTGTAGCGATATACTAAGGATATCAAGAGTGTATTATGAAAAACTGTTCCCAATCTATATTAAAAATCTATATCATTAATATAAAAACGAAATTATCATGGAAAAGATTATTGGATTGATCAATGCCCCTTTTACTCCGTTTTATGAAAATGGAGAGGTTAATTATGAACCAATTGAAGCGTATGCTAAGATGTTAGTAAAGAACGGACTGCAAGGAGTATTTATTAATGGATCTTCCGGTGAAGGATATATGTTGACCGATGAAGAACGTATGAAGCTTGCTGAACGTTGGGTAGAAGTTTCACCTAAAGGATTTAAGGTGATTGTACATGTAGGTAGTTGCTGTGTAAAATCAAGTCGCAAGCTTGCCGAACACGCTCAAAAAATCGGTGCATGGGGAATTGGTGCCATGGCTCCTCCTTTTCCTAAAGTAGGTCGTGTCGAAGAGCTGGTGAAGTATTGTGAAGAAATCGCTTGCGGTGCTCCCGATCTTCCTTTCTATTATTATCATATTCCTGCATTTAATGGAGCATTCTTGTCAATGGTTGCTTTCTTGGAAGCAGTAGACGGTCGTATTCCTAACTTTGCCGGAATAAAATATACTTTTGAAAGTATGTATGAATACAATCAGTGTCGTTTGTATAAAGGGGGTAAGTTTGATATGCTTCACGGACAAGATGAAACGATCCTTCCATGCCTAGCTATGGGAGGTGCCCAGGGAGGTATTGGCGGAACTACCAACTACAATGGTGTAAATCTGGTTGGTATTATAGAAGCATGGAAAGCAGGTGATCTTGAGAAAGCACGTGAATTACAGAATTTCTCTCAGGAAGTTATTAATGTCATTTGTCATTTCCGCGGAAATATCGTAGGTGGAAAACGAATCATGAAGTTGATAGGATTGGATTTGGGTAAAAATCGTACTCCTTTCCAGAATATGACGGACGATGAAGAAGTACGTATGAAGGCTGAACTGGAAGCTATTCATTTCTTCGATCGTTGCAATAAGTTTTAAGATAAACTAATACTGCGATTGTTATGAATACTACAGAATATTTACAGACTTGGTCTGACTCTTATAAAAATGACATGATAAGCAATATCATGCCCTTTTGGATGAAATATGGTTGGGATCGCAAGAACGGAGGTGTTTATACCTGCGTCGACCGTGATGGTCAGTTGATGGATACCACCAAATCTGTTTGGTTCCAAGGGAGATTTGCTTTTACATGTTCATATGCATATAATCACATTGAGCGTAATACTGAATGGTTGGCAGCTGCGAAAAGCACTCTCGATTTCATAGAAGCACATTGTTTTGATACGGATGGACGTATGTTTTTTGAAGTAACCGAGACCGGATTACCTATTCGTAAACGTCGTTATGTCTTTTCTGAAACATTTGCTGCTATTGCAATGTCCGAATATGCCATTGCATCAGGAGATCATAGTTATGCTGTAAAAGCTTTGAAATTGTTCAATGATATCCGTCACTTCCTTTCGACTCCGGGAATCCTGGAGCCCAAATATTGTGAACGTGTACAGATGAAGGGACATTCTATTATTATGATTCTTATCAATGTAGCTTCCCGCATTCGCGCCGCTATTAACGATCCGGTTTTGGATCGGCAAATAGAGGAGTCTATAGCGATTCTGCGCAAAGACTTTATGCATCCGGAGTTTAAAGCTCTGCTTGAGACCGTAGGTCCCAATGGAGAGTTTATAGATACGAACGCCACTCGTACCATTAATCCCGGTCATTGTATCGAGACCTCATGGTTTATTTTGGAAGAAGCCAAGAACCGCAATTGGAATAAGGAAATGGTTGATACAGCACTTACGATTCTGGATTGGTCGTGGGAGTGGGGCTGGGACAAAGAATACGGGGGTATTATAAATTTCCGTGATTGTCGAAACCTGCCTTCACAGGATTATGCCCATGACATGAAGTTCTGGTGGCCACAGACCGAAGCAATTATCGCAACTCTATATGCGTATCAAGCTACTAAAAATGAAAAATATCTGGCTATGCATAAACAGATCAGTGACTGGACTTATGCCCATTTTCCTGACGCAGAGTTTGGTGAATGGTATGGGTATCTCCATCGTGACGGAACGATTTCTCAGCCTGCGAAAGGAAATCTGTTTAAGGGACCATTCCACATTCCTAGAATGATGACGAAAGGCTACGCACTTTGTCAGGAATTACTGTCAGAAAAATAACCTCTTATTTTTATCATGAAAAACTCAAAAATTTATCCTTGGATAGTGGTTGCCCTCCTTTGGGGGGTAGCCCTACTCAATTATATGGACCGACAAATGCTTAGCACAATGAAAGATGCTATGCAGGTAGATATTGTGGAACTTCAGTCGGCAACCAATTTTGGCCGTTTAATGGCTGTTTTCCTTTGGATTTATGGCCTTATGAGCCCGATTTCCGGTATGATTGCCGATAGATTGAATCGCAAGTGGCTGATTGTCGGCAGTCTTTTTGTCTGGTCTTTTGTAACCTATTTGATGGGTATTGCAGAAACATTTAATCAGGTTTTTTGGCTGCGTGCATTAATGGGAGTGAGCGAAGCTCTTTATATTCCGGCCGGTCTTTCTCTTATTGCCGATTATCATACTGAAAAGTCACGTTCTTTAGCGGTCGGTATCCACATGACTGGTCTTTATACCGGACAAGCTATTGGTGGATTTGGAGCTACTGTTGCCGCTGCTTTCTCATGGCATACCACATTCCATTGGTTTGGTATTATTGGTATTGCCTATGCTTTGGTTTTGGTATTATTTCTGAAAGATAAGAAAGAACACGTTAAAACAGAACGTTTGAAACCTTCATCAAAGAATGGTGAAAAAGCTGGCTTGTTTAAAGGTTTGTCGTTGCTGTTCAGTAACATAGCTTTCTGGGTGATATTACTTTATTTTGCAGCACCTAGTTTGCCGGGTTGGGCTACTAAGAATTGGTTGCCTACTCTGTTCGCTGAAAATCTTGATATTCCAATGTCACAGGCCGGACCTATGTCGACTATCACGATTGCATTATCTTCATTTATTGGTGTGATTCTAGGTGGTACCCTTTCTGACAAATGGGTACAAAAGAATATCCGTGGTCGTGTATATACCGGTGCAATAGGCTTGGGATTGACTATTCCTTCTTTATTGTTATTGGGATTCGGGCATAGTTTTGTTGCTGTTGTGGGAGCCGGATTATTATTTGGTATCGGTTATGGTATTTTTGATGCTAATAATATGCCTATTCTTTGTCAGTTTGTCTCTTCAAAGTACCGTGCGACAGCATATGGTATCATGAATATGACCGGAGTATTTGCAGGAGCGTTTATCACGGATTTGTTGGGTAAGTGGACCGATGGAGGAAATTTAGGTTTAGGTTTTGCCATGTTAGCTATCATTGTATTTATTGCTTTGGCAGTGCAACTCTACTTCCTGCGTCCGAAGACAGATAATATGGAATAAAAAATAAAAGGAAATGATTGTATCTAATTTGCAAAACAGTCAACGGGTGGAAGGACTCCACCCACTGTTTAAAACTCTGTTTGATTACGTAAAAACACATGATTTATTTCATGCCGAATTAGGACGAATTGAGATAGATGGTGATAACTTATTTATCAATAACGTGAATCCTGAGTGTGTTACACGTGACAAGCAAGTTTTGGAACTACATCGCGATTATATTGATGTACATATTTTGTTGGAAGGTACTGAGACTATTGGTTGGAAGGCTATCGAAGATCTGAAAGATGAAGTGAAACCTTATGAGGCGAACGGTGATTGTGCTCTTTACTCTGATGCACCTACCACCTTTGTTGATTTGCTTCCTGGGCAATTCATGATAGTATATCCGGAGGATCCTCATGCTCCTCTTATAGGACAAGGTAAGATTCGTAAATTGATAGCAAAAGTTAAATTGTAGTTAGTTAAAACATATAGTTGAGTTATATAATTACCACCCTAATTATTAAATATTAATAATTAGGGTGGTTTTTTATTGTCACTCATGCTGTAAACTTATATCATCATTACTGGAGTTGTAATCTGATATCTGTATAAGGGGGAGGGGAGGAGGAAATGTTTTGGTGTAGCAAAATACTACATTGATGTTATATATGACTTATAATCAGCATTATCCTGCTTTTACAATGTTCATGTTTTAAGTGGGGGAATGACTATTATGATACTGTTCTAAATGAATTAAATTCGTACATCATACATTGATAATTAATGTGTTGATATGGAGTTAAGTGGGTGATTTATAGGTATATAATACTATTGTTTATTTAGTAATTTGAGGGTGATAATTTGATGTGGTTCCGATAGAACTTAGTAAAAACAATTATAATTTTCTTTATTATTAACTAAAAAGCAATACTTATGAAGAAAACCATCTTCTTGATTTTGTGCATTTTATGTTCTCTTGGGACCATGGCGCAAAAGAAATCTATCACGGGTGTGATTACAGATGGTGCCGGTGAGTCAATCATTGGTGCAAGTGTCGTTGAAGTCGGTACAACTAATGGTACCATAACTAACTTTGACGGCGAGTTCTCTTTAACGATAGCTACTGGTGCTAAATTTACAGTTAGCTATATTGGGTATAAATCTCAGACGATTACTGTTGGTGCTGAAAATACCTATAAGATAGTACTGAAGGAAGACACAGAAGTGTTGGATGAAGTAGTGATAACAGGATATGGAGGTTCACAAAAGCGTGCTACTTTGACTACTGCTATCTCTAAATTGGATAACTCGGTACTTAAAAATGCGGCTTTCAGCAACGCAGGACAATCCTTGCAAGGCTCTGTAACAGGACTCCGTGTTGTTAACAAAACAGGTCAACCCGGTAGTGAACCGGATATTACATTACGTGGTGGTGCCACTATTACAGGTGATAATAGTAAAGCACTTATCGTAGTCGATGGTATTGTCCGCAATAGTATGAGCGATATCAATCCTTCCGATATTGAGTCGATTCAAGTCCTTAAAGATGCTGCTTCAACCGCTATTTATGGAGCGCGTGCCAATGGCGGTGTTATTTTGGTTGAGACTAAAAGTGGTAAAGAAGGTAAAGCATCTGTTAACTATAAATTCAAAATGGGTGTGAATTTCGCTCGTAAAGGTTATGACTTTTGCGATGCGCACGACTACATCTACTACAATCGTTTAGGTTACAAAAGAACCGGACGTACCAATGTAGATACACAAATGGGATATGGTATTGGTAACAATCTATTTGACATCCGTTATTTGACAGATGAAAACGCTAACTTAAAGAATGAAGGTTGGGCTTCTATGGCAGACCCGTTTTATGATGGAAAAACAATTCTATATAAAGACTACTCAGGTGAGTTGGATGATGTTGTTTTCAATAATAGCGCTTTGACACAAGACCATTATGTAAACATTACAGGCGGTAACGATAAAGGAACCTTCTCGGCCAGCCTAGGCTATTACAAAGAAGATGGTCAGATTAGAGGTACCGGATACGAACGTTTCAATGGAGCATTGAACGGTTCGTATAAAGTATTCCCTTTTTTGACGGTAAAGGCAAATGCGACTTACTCTTGGTCAACTCAACCGGAACTCTGGATCGGTCAATATGAGTTTTTCTACCGTACACGCTCTCAACGTCCGACATGGAATCCTTGGAATGAAGATGGAACTCCGGCCTCCGGTTTCGGTACAGGAGACGGTAATCCCGATTATTACAGAGATAAGTTGACGAGCGAGAACAGCACTAATAAATCAACCTACAGTGTTGGATTTGCCCTTGACATTTTACCTAAAAAATTAGTGTTAAATGGCAATGCTTCACTTTATCGTTATGACTGGCAGAGAGAGAAGTTTAATAAATCTTATCAAGCTCAATCTTCCGCAACTCCTGACAATACACGCCAGGCTGAGGCTTATGTTCAGAAATACAATCAAATTCAGTTGAACGGAACACTGACATACACAGATACTTTTGCAGAAAAGCATAATCTGGAAGCAATGTTAGGAACCGAATATTTCACTTATGATCAGTTCGATTTTGAAGCTAAAACTCAAAATTCTCCGACTGATGATATTCCTACCTTAAACGCAGGCTCTACAAGAACCTATACTTCAACAACCAAAACAGCATATCGTATTCTTTCCGGATTCGGACGTATTAACTATAACTACGATATGAGATATTTAATTTCGTTTGTTGCTCGTTATGACGGTATTTCGAAACTGAAAGATAATCGTTGGGGATTCTTCCCGGGTGTGTCTGTCGGTTGGAATATTATGGAAGAAAGATTCTGGAAAGACTCTAAGATATCAGGAGTTATTTCTAACTTGAAACCCCGTTTGAGCTATGGTGTCAATGGAAATGTGAATGGAATCGGAAATTTTGATGTATATGGTGCATATTCACAAGTAGGTGCAAAAACATACGGAGGTTCAACCGCATTCTACAATTCAGGTTTGGTAAACACTGGATTACGTTGGGAACAAAGTCAGTCATTTGAAGCAGGACTTGACATCGGATTCTTAAATAATCGTTTGAGCTTTATCCTCGACTATTATAACCGTACTACAAAGGATTTGTTAACCAAACAAGCTCTTCCGGGATATACCGGTTTCACGGAAATCATGACCAATATGGGAACTCTGCGTAATTATGGTTTTGAAATGGAAGTCAGAGCTAATATTCTGAATAATCCGAAAGGGTTAACATGGGATGTAACAGCCAACCTGTCTTCTGTTGCAAACAAAATTGTAAAATTGCCCTACAATGGTAATCCCAATAATCGTGTTGGTGGTTATGAAGTAGCAACCGGACGTAAAAAAGCCGATGGAACAGATGAAACCAAATGGATCGCCGGTCGTCAGGAAGGTGGTAAACTGGGAGAACTAGTTGCCTATAAACAAAACCACATATTCAAAGATTGGGATGATGTGAAAAAATATGCCAATAATCGTATCGATGAGGTAGCCAACTTATATGGTCCGGGACTTGCAGCCCAATATGCCGGAAAAGAGGGATGGCAACCTATCGAACCGGGTGATGTTTGCTGGGAAGACATTAATGGCGATGGTGTTATTAATGGATACGACCGTCAAGTAGTAGGAAATATATTCCCAAAAGTTACCGGTGGATTCTCTACTACATTGGGTTATAAAAACCTCTCCTTATATGCCCGTTTCGATTATGCTTTAGGACATACGATTTATAATGACCTTGCAGCACGTTCATTGGGGCAATATCAAGGTTCGTTCAACATCATTAAAGAAGTTAAAAAAACATGGAGTGAAACAAATACCGATACTGATCTGCCTGCATTCTATTATGCCGACCAGTTAAGTAAGAAGAATATAACACGTTCAAATAATGGTCTTACGGCTATTGACAATAACAGTTCACGTTTCTATGAAAAAGGTGACTATTTGGCCCTTCGTGAACTGACATTGAACTATAATCTGCCTAAAACATGGATTAGTAAAGTAGGCATGACAGATGCCTCAGTTTATGTAACAGGTCAGAATCTATTCTATATCACCGGATACACAGGCGTTTCACCTGAACCGGCTGTAGATACGACTTATGGCCGTGGAATAGATAACGGCCGTTATCCTACTCCGAGAACAGTTTTATTCGGTTTGTCAGTGACATTCTAATTATATATGACTAATACAAATAGCATTATGAAGAAAATATTTACATATATGTTAGCAGGGCTTTCTCTCCTGCTGTTTTCAAGATGTGATGCGCTGGATATTGATCCTACCAGTTCTATTGCAGATAGTAATTACTGGAAGACAGAGGCCCAGTTCAGCACTTTTAATGTGGGGTTGCACGCATTGCTTAGAGAATGCAGCTTTAACTTTTTCTTGTTAGGTGAGCCTCGTGCAGATATTTACGGAGATGTTCCTTTCGGAGGAGAAGCAACTCAAGGTATGGAGCGTCTGCCTTTCAATACAATCAATAAAGAGAATACAGGAATAAGCAACTTCGCAGGAATGTACAAAGTGATCAATCAGATCAATCTGATGATAGCCAAAACAAAGGAAACGACAGTACTCTCCGAAGCTGGTAAAAACTATTACTTAGGCGAAGCTTATGGAATGCGTGCTTATCTTTATTTCCATTTGCTACGCTCTTGGGGAGATGTTATCCTCTATCTTGACTATACGAATGGGGCTTCTTTGGATTTAAGCAATCTATCGAAAGCAGCTTCTCCTGCGGAGGAGGTGATGAAACAAATCAAAGAAGACATTACAGCGTCCGAAAAAGGATTTGGCAGCGATTATTCTTTCAAATATGGCAGATATTACTGGTCGATGGCTGCTACACAGATGTTAAAAGGTGAGGTTTATTTATGGAGTGGTCGCCAAATGGGTGGCGGTACAGCCGACTATACTACAGCCAAAACTGCTTTGCAATCAATCGTCAGCAATGCAAATGTTAGTTTGCAAGATGATTTCTCAAAAGTATTTGCTTATAACAATAAAGACAACTCTGAAATCATTTTCTCAATACGTAACGCTAAAGACGAGTATAATATGTGGGACGATAGATTCAGACAGAACCTGGTGCCCCAACAAGCATATATGACCTCTACTTATTGCAATAAAGAGGGAGTGTCATTTAAAGATTTGCCCGAAGGACAATTGAACGGTTTGATTCGTCTACAGATAAGATATGATTTGTACAATAAAGCATTCCGCGATGGAGACACCCGTAAAGATGCTTCTATGACGGCAGTCTACCAGAAACAGCAGGATGGTACAGTTAAATATATTGCTCCATTTTGTAATAAATACCAGGGAGTTCTACTTGATGGAGCTTCACAACGTAGCTTCTTGAATGATTATCCAATCTACCGATATGCCGACTGCCTGTTATTGCTTGCTGAGGCTAAAGCATTGTTGGGTGAGGAGCCGACTGCCGAAATTAATCAGGTCCGTGAACGTGCTTATGGAAAAGAATTCTTTGAAGCCAACAAAGCTACATTGGCTTATCCCAATGATAAAGGAGACTTCTATACAGATAATAAATATATGTCCGGTGACGAAGATCCTTTGGAAGCTATTTTGAAAGAACGTATGCGTGAGTTTATGTTTGAGGGAAAACGTTGGTATGACTTAAGATTGCTTGGTGCAGACTATGTGACTAAACGTACTTCAGCCGTTGCTACCCGCTTATTATGGCCGATCAACGAAAGTGTATTGACAGATAATCCGGCATTAAAACAAACTCCGGGATATCAGAATTGATTAGTGTGAAAGTATCCGCTAATCTTTATCAAGCATATCAACTTATCAGATATGACTGAAAAAAGAAGCTGCCTCCAAGAGTATTGGGGCAGCTTCTACATGTAATAAATAATCGTATTTAAAACCTATTGACTAAGTTTTATTTTTCATATCCGGGGGTCTGTTTCAGCAAGGGGTTGACACTCATGACATTTACATCAATAGGCCATAACAGCTTGTATTCTTCACTCGGATCCAAAATCGATTTGTCTGCCGGATAATTAGCCGTAGCAGAAAATGCCAGAGACTTACCGTTGGCATCATGCATACGAACCACATCAAACCAACGTTTACCTTCCCAAACAAACTCTTTATCACGTTCATGGAGAATGGCTAATTCGTTTTCCGCATAATTTCCTTCAGTATATTTATTAGCTTCATAATCGGAGCCATATGCACGTTTACGTACTTCGTTGATATAGCCGGCACATGGATTTCCAAGACCATTTTCGACTTCAGCCATCATTAACAGAGCATCAGCATAACGATAGACAATGAAATCGGTATCGTAAATACGGTTATTATTTGAATTGATAGAACCGATAGCTTTCTGCATGATGCAGCCAAAACCTTCCTTGTTCTTTTTAGTATAATACTCTAAGAATGTCGCATCACGGCGAGTATCTTTTTCATCGTAACTTTTCCAGAAATCTTCTGTGTACTCATGGCGGAAAACGCCGCCTGTACCTTTCAGATTTAATGTATCTGTTTCGATTTTCTTGTCATCGCGACCGTAAACCTGTCCAATGAACACCGCATCCTGATAAAGAAACATACCTCCCCAATTGGTTGCCTCACCATCTGCAAAATGTAAAGTGAAAATAACCTCAGCATTGTTTCTATTGGAAGTACTGAACACATCACTAAACTTATTCAATAGCTGGAATTTACCAATTATCCCATTCAAGGCGTTTTTGGCGATCTCCAAATCAGATTTTCCGGAAGCAGTATAACCATTAATGGAAACTTTTGCAGCCCACATATAGATTTCGGCTTTTAACATTAAGGTTGCAGCTTTGGACCACATTGTTTTATCATGCTTGTTATTTATTTCCGTTGTGCCAAAATAACTTTCTGATTTTCCGATATCTTCTTTTATGAAAGATAAAGTAGCTTCCGGGGTAGCACGTTCAACGTAGAATTTGTCTGCGGTAACTTTACCATCCAACAACTCCACAGTTGTGACTATAGGTACACCACCATAAGTTTTATAAAGCATAAAATAATAAAGTGCTCTCAAACCGTATGCCTGTCCTAAGTAGGTTTTTCTATCTGCTTCACTTAGGAAAGCACACTCATTTTCAACTTTTTGAATAAAGTGATTTACTTGCATAATAGGACTGTATAGTCCAAACCAGTTAGTGAATCCCGGATTATCTTGACTTAAGGTATTGGTACGCAGTATAGCGTAGTCCAAACTCGTATTTTGAGAAGAGCTGCCAACGCGTTGTGTACCACCACGCAGTTCTCCCAAGCAATAAAACATGTTATAGTTTCCTCTCAATTGAGAATGCATTCCGTACATGAATCCTTCTACCTGGGCTTCATTATTCCAGTAATTACCACTTCCGAAATAATCTTCGGGAGCAAGGTCCAACGCATCACATGACGTATAAAGAACAGATGATACAAATAAGGAAATGATATATATTATTTTTTTCATAATTTATATTTTTATATTTAGAAAGAAACATTAATACCAAAAATCACTGTGCGAGGCAATGGATATCCTCCATTATTATCAGCTTTTTCGGGTGAGAATAAGTGCTTTGCTTCTGTCAAATAACCTAAATTCTGACCTGTTATTGAAAGTTCTACATTAGATAACTTAGCTTTCTGAACCAATATTGAAGGCAATTTATATGACAGTGATAATTCGCGTAATGCTATATAGTTTCCATTATAGGCAAACATGGATGAACTACGGCAATAATTACGTTTACCCAATTGATCGGCCCATACATAAGTCGGATATTTAGCATTCGGATTTTCCGGAGTCCATGTGTTTTTGGTCTCCTCAATAGTATTGTATGTACCTTGAGCACATGACATGATCCACATCGTTTTCCAGTCTACAGCAGTGAATCCCAAAGCATAGTCGAAACGTGCCGACAAGGTAAGGTCCTTCCAACTTACAGTTGTATTGATACCACCGGTCCATTTAGGAACAGTATTTCCAACCTTTACCATGTCATAATTGTCAATGACTCCATCGTTATTAACATCTTTCCATTTTACGTCACCCGGCTGAATGGGAAGAGCATTCGACTTCTGAGAATCTGTCAGTTTATTGTAACCTTCAGCGCCACCATACAGAGGACGGCCGCTAGAACCATTGTTACCTGTTGTCAAATCAATCAGATTAGCGGGTATTTCATCTTGAGATTTGTACAGTCCTTCTGCAACAAACATGTAGAGATCACCCGGACGTTGGCCCTCCTGGTATCCTCCGACCCATTTCTTTTCATCTCCGTTTCCTGTATAAACCTGATAAGCACTCTGACGATTTCTTTCAAGTCCGTTATCCGGCAAAGAAACAACCTTGTTTTTGTTCAAAGCACCATTCCAGTTTAAATTCCATTTCCAGTCCTTAGCATCAATAATCCGGAAACCTAATTCAAACTCAAAACCTTGATTCTGGAACTCACCATTGTTTGAAGTAACCGAACTTACACCTGAAGTGGAAGGAACTGTGATATTAGCATACTTATCACTGGTCAGACGATTGTAATAAGTTAAATTGGCATTGATTCGATTTTCTAAGAAGCCCATATCCAAACCTACTTCAAAAGTTCTCGATTTTTCCCACATCAAATAGGGATTAGGAATGTTACTCAATAAGAAACCGGTTGAACCATTATAACGATTACTTCCATAAGCACCTTGCACTGTATAGTTACCAACAAAGTTCTTGTTTACATTACCATTTAAACCAAAGCTGGCGCGTAATTTACCAAATGAAAGAATAGATGCTGTATTCTTCATAAACTCTTCTTTGCTGAATACCCAACCGGCTGATACCCCCGGGAACACTCCCCAGCGGTTCTCTTCGGCCAGTTTTGAATATCCGTCACGTCTCAAAACCAAAGAAAGCAGGTACTTGGATTGGTAGTCATAATTAACGCGTCCAAAGAATGACATAATGCGTTGACGAGAATGTGAAGAGTCTATGGAACGCTTACCTTCCTCTTTGGAAGTGTATTCCAAATCCATAAAGTCATCAGTGGGAGCCCCGGAACCTGAAGCACTAAATCCTTTACTGTATGAATCATAGTACTCAAAACCAACCATTGCATCCAAGAAGTTATCTTTGTTGATCTGATAATTATAGTTCAACACTGCATTATATGTTTGGTCAAGAGTGCGTGCGTATGAAGCAGAAGTAGAATGAGATGTAATCAAATTACCGGGAGAATTCAAATAGTCTTTATTGAAAGCTTCTGTTTTTTCTTCAGAATAATACCAAATAGCCCCTAATTTCAATGATAGACCTTTCATGAAATCGATTGTGAAAGACTGATTCATTGTAAACTTATCCGTATTATTATCACGGACAAACTGCTTGAAATTGTATTGCTGATTACCATCACCGGAGTTCGGGCCTAACAACATATCACCATCTGCATTGTAGCCTCGGAACGTAGGAGGTAATGAAAGACAGCGTGAGAAATAGTTTGCTTCAGCTGTTTGTGATGCAGGAAGTCCATTCCAAGTCGCATCCGCAAAATTGAAACTTGAATTAGAAGTCAACCATTCTTTAAGTTTATAATCAGCGTTAAAAGTAAAGGTGATTCGTTGGTACCAGTTTCCCACTGCCGTACCTTCACTTTTATTGTAACCTAAACCTGCATAATAGTTACCTTTATCATTACCACCACTGACACTCAAGTTATAATCTTGAGAGAATGATGGGGTATTGATATTGAAGTCGGCAATATTGGTATTTTTATAGATAATTTTATCACCATATATCGGATCTATCATGGTTTGCCATCCCTGATCAAGCAGGAATGATAAATTATCCGAATATAGCATCGGACTCCATATAGCGGAGCTTGTCTTATTTCCGTCTAATGGCGTTACACCATCTTTGTCAAAATACAGGTTACCTGTTCCGTAAGGAGTTGCAGTCGTTAGTCCACTTAAAGAAGACCATCCTTTTATGCTGGCACCGTCCGGATGTTTCATATCTCCAACGTAAGCATTCATATAACCTGTACGCATCCAATAAAGATAATCGCCGGCATTCATAAAGTTATAGGAATCTTTGAAATAGTTTAAACCAAACTTAGCTTTCAGATTCACCTCTGCTCTACCAGATTTACCACGTTTGGTTGTTACAAGTACTACACCGTCATTTGCACGTGCACCGTAGATAGCTGTTGCACCGGCATCTTTCAAAACTTCCATAGATTCAATGTCATCAGGATTAATATCGCTTAAAGAAGAACGTACCTGACCATCAATTAAAATAAGTGGAGAACCAGAACCGTCAAAGTTTGTACCACCACGAAGTACTAAGGTTGGAGCACTGCCCGGATTACCGGAAGTTTGGCTTACTGACAAACCCGCTACGGCACCCGAAAGAGCTTGAGCCGGATTAGTAAACATACCTTGTTTCAAGGTCTCTTCTTTTACTTTAGCGATAGAGTTTGTCACTTTCGTACGCAGCTGTTTGCCACCATACCCCGTTACAACAACTTCCTCCAACATTTCAGAATCTTCTTTCAGCTGAATATTGAAAGAACCTTTACCTTTCACATCGATTGTCTGAGGTTGATACCCAACAAAAGAAACTTTGATCTTTCCGTTAGGATCGACCATTAATGTAAACTTACCGTCAATGTCAGTAA